>Ga0193716_1001198_pt1 | contig 15401 bp, 9 predicted proteins | sample U2c1metaG_FD_145901 | JGI IMG/M metagenome (GOLD analysis project Ga0193716, IMG submission 145901) | Soil microbial communities from a riparian zone of the East river system, Colorado, United States - U2c1 | ecosystem: Environmental > Terrestrial > Soil > Riparian zone | place: USA: East River...
CGTACTCTCAAGGCGGAATGGTTATCGCGTTAACATCGTTACCACTTTTAAGAAAATAATAACTACCATTCATCGTTGACAGTGAGAGGTAACTGGGTATCAAATTGAGATAGGTAGGACCTTTCGATCTTTCCCCCTCTAAGAACCGTACGTGCGGCTTTCACCGCATACGGCTCAAGCATTTTAAAGTAAGTGTGGTAAATTAAATTGCACAGAACAAGCTTCTTTTTTTCCTTTTTTCCTTTTTTCTTCTTTTTTCTTTAAGCATAGTTAGCAGCTAGTTGTACAACTGCGCCGCTGTTGGACAACTACAACTTACTGATTAATTTAAGCTTATTTTTCTTGATTACATCAATTCTGATACTGTGTAAGCTTATGACCTTTAAGTCCTATTAAACTAGTGTTATTTAAAAATTTAATTAAAGAATTTAAATCCTTTTTTGAAGATACTCCTAAAGAATAAGTATTTTTTCTTAAAGAACCTCTAAAAAGTCTCTGACCTCTATCCAAAATAGTAGGACCTAAATCTAATCTATTTTTTATTAATTCTATAGATGCTTTATCAGTATGTTCTATTGAGAAAATTAAAGTTCCTTTTTTATTAATAGTAAAACTTCCTTCACCGTTAATAAAACCTAACATTCAACAATCCTCAAAGTTAACTGATGATCCTTGTTTAATAGTGCACTGATTTTTAGATTTAGATTCTCTCCGAAAAATATACTCGGTAACTACTGAGTTTTCAACTTTAAACTTTTTATATTCTTCTAAGTTATCCAATCTTTTTATTTTTTTTAATATACCTGTTCTTAATAAATTATATCTTTGACGTTGATTTAAAGTAACTAATGGATATTTATCAAAAACATTTTCAATTAAAAATTGAATATCTAATAGTTTAGTATAAGCCAATACAGCTTCTTTTCGTTTAGGGTATGTATAAATTTTTCCAGATAATTTAAAGTTATTAGTTGAGTTGTAGTTGTCCAACTGTTGTCCAACTAACTTACAACTATGAATATTAGGATTTACCAGATTTGATAAGTGCTCATTAATTTCCTTTAATAAATGTAAATCTCTGTCGCTTAAAGAAATATGGATACCGTAGCCTATATTAATATACTCTGAAGTTATTCCACTTTTTTTAGATATATAAGACCTTTTTTTAGGGAAAATTTGAAAGCTACCATCTGCATCCATAAAACCTATGAATCATTGAAGCCATAAATTTGTGTACTCTTCCTGATGAAATAAATTTTGAACCATTTTTTTATTATATATTTTTTTTTCCATGTCCTAAAAAAAATAAATACCTTACTTTGAAACACCCTTGCGTTAGTCTGCATCCTTTCAAATTAGCTAAATATAGCCTATTTACTTTATTACCAAGTAACCTTTGCTTTTAACGCTGTCTTTTCTCCACTATTCTTGCGGTTAAAATTACTAATAACCTGGCTTAAAACATATAGAAACTTAATATATAATCTTAAGCAGAATATTGGAGTTACCCAGTTCCTTTATAAACACGTCATAGTCTTCCTTAGATTCCTACTTTGATTTTAAATTTATATGTTCATCTTACTTTAACCTAGGACACGTTAAAATCCTAAATTTAAAACCTTTATTACGTAGATTTGATTTCTCTAACCATAGAAAACAGTTCATTATCAATCCTGTTAGTGTAAAACATAAAGCTAAAAAAAATTTAAGAGCATATGTAAAAACAGGTCGAATAATAACCTTAAGCTTTATACAAAATCGTTACCAATTATGCATATTAAGGCGAACTCACATAAGATGAAATATGAGGCAGAGTTACTCTGCTATGTTTATAAAAATTTATCTGGTCGCACATCCTATTCCCTGTTCTCACCTTCGTTCCTCAGCGTCAATCATTATTGGATAAAAAGTCTTCACTCTTAGTATTCCACTTAGTATCAACGGATATCACCCCTACTCTAAGTATTATTTGGTTTATCCTCTTTATGATTCTATCTTCTAGTAATCCTACCTATACTAATTAAAAACAAACCTATTTTTAAATTTTTTTGTATAAATATACTTTTTATTTTGTTTTATATATTAGAGCTTTTTTATAGGGAGGATGTTTAAAAGCTGCCTACTAACCCTTTACGCCTGTTTCATGGTCACCAGTTTTATCTTGCTATATTAGTCTTTTCTACCTGTGTTAATCCCATCTTTAATACGTTGTATTTCTGCTAACCCCTCATTGGTTAAATGAGCACCGGATTTTATCAAGTTAGCAATTTTACACCAATCTAGGTAATCTAGATGTTTAATACCGCAAATAGGGTATTGATTAAAGAATGGTATAACTATTTGGTTTATCTCCGAAATTTTATTTATTACTAAATATATGACAGGTTTTCTAGAATCTCTTTCTAGTCTACCAGCATTTAAGTAAATCATTATAAGCTCCATTAATTTAGCATCCCGGGCATGTTGTGATACCCTAAATCTTAAATATACTTGATAACCAATAATATTTTTTGATTTTTTAATCCCAACATCTAAATTCCCCCTTTTGCCTGAAGCGCCAAAGCAAGGGTCACCACTGACGAATCCTGAAATCCAATGTGGATCAGGTATAATATTAGATTGAATAATCCCTCTTTTTATGGGATTAATTTTATTGCCAAATTCTGATTTTATAATTTCAGAAAGACCGGTATTCATAGATGCTCTAATATTAATGACTTGTTGTAAACCATTAATTGTTAGATGAGCACCTTTATTCATAAGCTCAACTATTTGTTCAAAAAATAAAAAATCAGCACCTTTTTGAGTTAGTAGAGGATATTTTTTAAAATGAGGTATTACAATAGAACTTAAATCTTTAAGACTAGCTGTTGAATATTTTAACACATTAGCTTTTTTATCTAAGCTTATTGTACCTATCCCTTCAAAAAAGTCTTTTAGTTGATAGATTAAATAACTATCTCGTTGATTTAATCCTATTTCAAAAAAAGATCTTACAACCCATCCAGTTTTGTATGCTTTATTTTTATAAATTGTAGTGCAAAAAGTACCTTCAGCATCTATGAAACCAGTTACAAACCAAGGATTTAGTTTCTTATGCCCTATGCTCCCTCTGGTCCCTCTGGTCTTTGACCTATCGGGCAAAGGCAAAAGCAAGGGAGGTTTGAAATTCGAAGTAGAAAAAGTTCTAAAAGTTCTAATACTTATTTGTTTAGAAGGGAGGCTGGTTTGATAATATCTCTCGAAATCCATTAGAGTACACCTTAATTGCAGATTTTTTATATTTATATTTATATTTATATTTGTGCAATAACTACCGTCTACTCGTTGCTCTTTTACAGAAATTCTGTTTGGTATTGGGATAGATAGAATTTCTGATTTAGATCCGCGATAGCCCATTTCAGTTTCCTTCATGATATGACTTATTACCTTACCCAGGTAATTATTCTGGCCACTTATAGCCTTTCGACTATAGCTTGGTTTCATATCCTTTAGAGCGTCCCCGGAGTTTGGCAGTTTGTCCCATAATAATGTTTTCCCAAAACATAAAACAAGACGACTAACGTTCGCGTTTCTGGTGTTACCGAGTCTTCTGGCACCAGTAATTTAGACAACACTTATAGTAAGGTAATATCATTTTTTTTCCCTTACGTTATCACAATAAGCACTTATTAGGTGTTTTGTGATTTCAGTTAGCTAGTTCACTCTTGCGAGCATTGACTAAGATTCTTGACTGCAGATTGCAAATGCAATTTGGGGCTTTTCATTCCCAATGTGGCCACCTGTTCTTTCAAATATGGCTATTGATCGTAGGCTTGGTAGGCCTTTACCCTACCAACTACCATAAACAAAATAAATCGAATCTTATAGCAGAAACTTTCCTTTCTATATAATTAAGCTTAAACTACGCTTTAAAAAAAGCTTATCCCCTATTTAAGAGGTCTATAAGGTATCTTATTTATCATTACTCACCTTTACACCTTATTCTATACTTATTAATGTTATTTAATTTTTCTAGAATAATAGATTCGCATGTCTTAAAACTACTGAAAAACGTTCAATCAGAACCAAAATTAAATTCTTCTAATTGTTTAAACTATAAAAATAAATATTAATTTTATATTTTATAATCGTATTTTATTTGCTTAGCGCAATATTTATTATCTTCTTTTATTAATTACATCCGGATGGAAATAACCTCCTTGGGCTTGTCCTTGTCCTTGCAAATGCTACAGTAATTTATAACTCCATATTTGACCTCTTGTGAAAGGCTAGACAAAAGGTTCCCCTAATAAATTAATCTCTGTCCTATACTTCAATGAGGGGGTAAGAATTCATTCTTTGTCTTGTCCTATGCTTTTTCATAAATAAAATAAAATACTTTTCATAAAATAAATATCAGTCCTACGCCTTTTTATACAAAAGTTCAATCAAACTCCAACTCCAACTCCAAAGAATCATATTATTATTTATTTAATAAATTAAATATCTGTCCTACGCCTTTTTATACAAAACTCAGTTAAATCATACTTATTTATTAATTATAAATTGGATAGGGTAGAGTAGAAATGGTAGGAAATATATAGGCACAGGCAAAAGTAGCGCTAGGGCAAAGGCTAGGAAAAAGTTTCGGTTTTTACACCAACAAAGGCAAAAGTGCACAAGTTGTTTTAACATTAATTTTTAAATCTAAAAATAAAAAAAAACAACTAAAAGTAGTTAAACCGTCAAAACAAAAAAACAAAAAACAAAAAAATGTTTCTAATAATAATCGTCCTTGCTCATTTCTGTGTGTTTTTATGAATTAGGATTTTGTTTCTTCTTCTTTGGTTCAGAGAATTGTTCTCAGAATGATACTGGGTTTTTACTTGTTGATTTAGTTTTTTACTTTTTATATTATTGTTGCTTGCTATTTTTGGGGGTTATTCTGAATGGAACTGTGATTGAACCAATCGTTATTATTTAGGATTAGATGTTAAATCTATCTATTTAATGAAGGGTGCTTTTTTTATAGATTAGAGGTAACACCTATAATGAAAAGAATAAATAATATATTAACTAAGGTGTTTAAGAAATTTGGACTTTGGGCTTTGCAAAATTTCGGTGAAATAATGGGATTGGGCTTTGCAAAATTTCGGTGAAATAATGGGATTGGGCTTTGCAAAATTTCGGTGAAATAATGGGATTGGTTTTAATAAAATCTAAAATACTTATGATAGGAAGGAAATGTTTTAAATATTTGAGTGATTGTTTGAAATGGACGATATCAAATATAATATGTTTGATACATGCATTGAAAACGGGGGTAAATTGAATTATTGGAGTAATTATTGTAAAATGTAAACGTGTATTTTATCTCGTGCAAACAGCTCTGCTGTGCGTAGTCTGAGGTTAGGGAATGGTAATAGTCAAAGTATAGTATAGAATAGAATAGTTTGAATGATAAAGTTAGAATGATAAAGTTAGATAGATTAGAAAATTAAGCTTGATTGAAGTAATTGATTGAATAGTATGAATAGTATGAATAGCAACAGTCTAGCGGGGGGTTAATTGATTAGTAAAATAGATTGAATAGTTAAAAAGAAGTAGCAACCTGGCAGAGCTATCAAAAAGTTAACAAGTAAATTTAATAGAACCAGAGGTAGAGGTAGAGGTAAGAGGCAATATGCAATCAGTTCAATAATTTTGAAAGGTCCCCTTACAGAAGCGTAGATGCCCTCATTAATGTTTGTACAATTAAAAAGTTTACCTATCCTTTCATTTGTAGTAAGATATTATTTATGTTTTTAAATTATGTTGTTATTTATTATAACTATGTATTTTAATCTGTATAGGTTTATTAATTCACCTCAACTAATTGATTTCCAACCTTTTTCTATTTTATTGGGGGCTGTTTGCCCTATCCAATTATTGTGTATGCAGTTAAAAAGTTAATGTAAGGTATCAAGGATACACTCATTTCGTTTTGCAAAAACAACTAAAAGTAGTCCAACCGTCAAACAAAAACAAAAACAAAAACAAAAACAAAAAAATAACGATGAAAAATGTGTTTATATATCTGTTAGCCTTTGGTGGTTTAGTTACTAGTGTATCTGCTATTACATCTAAAAATCCTGTGATTTCAGTGATTTATTTAATAGCAACTTTTGTTCAATTAGCGGTGGTTTTAGTACTTTTAGGTATTAATTTTGTAGGAATTTCTTATATTGTTGTATATGTAGGATCTATTGCAGTATTATTTCTTTTTGTAATAATGATGATAGAAATAAAATTAATTGATATTATAGAAACTGGACTTGATTTTACTCAAAACTTACCTTTAGCTATTTCAATAGTTGTATTAAGTTTAATTGTAACATATCAAGTTTTACAGTATGGCTTAATTAATATTCCTTCTATTATATTAAATAAGATGACTATTTTATATACTTTTTTTTTTGATTTTAATTTTTCTGAAAGTTCTCGTTCTAGTTGACCGGAAGGACAAAAATGAAATAGCTAAGAGCATGTTTGGTTTAGATATAGCAAAAATTTATGATACTGTACTAAGTAAAATAGTTAATTATTTAAATTATGTTTTTGAACCAGTACAACACAATTTTACCATTGAGGTAATGTCCAACCATGTAGTAAACTTGAGTCTTTTATTAGTTATCTTAACTGCCTTAATAATTGTGTTTTTTATTTCATTTTTATTTAATCTAATAATATATCTCTTTAGTGAAAGACTTCTGAGTTATTTCACCAACATATACATACTATGATATATAAAGATTAACAAGAAATTAATAGCTGTAGAGATAATGATATTAAGTGGTTGAATCTTTTATTTATTATGTGTTTTGTTAAAGGTATTACATTACTTGGCTACTCACCCTGTGGTATCTTAAAGTATAAGCGGAAAATCTCTTTGTGAATCGCCTCTTTTTACCCTTATTAGGTTCCATATAATTAGCATAGTTAAACCGTATCCCCTTTATTTTCTTCCTTGATTATTCTTTTTTATTTGATTATTCTCCTTTTTCATTTGATTTGAAATTAACTTTTGCCTGTTGTTCTTATTCTTATTTTTATATGAATAAAAACCCTCTCCGCCTTAGTTTTATATATTAGTAAGGTCTAATACCAACATCCGCAAGGGTGCAGCGCAACTAGAGGTAGTGAATGTTTTTGGTGGCTCTATACTTAGTACTATCTAACCACCTGTGGCCCAGGAAGCCATAGCCTAATTCAAAGGCGAGGGAACCACGGTAACAACTGTTTTAGCGGTAGCTTACAGCTACGACCCCTGCCTTCCAGCAAAAGCAGACCTGTATTGTTAAAGCAGGCCAGATCAGCTAATTTACCAGTTCTTTTAAAAATATTTCCAACCCCCGATAGTTAAAGCTAAAACCTAACAAAATAATAATAATAATAATAATTTAGGTGGTTATTCTTTAAATTCAGTTGAAACTACTGATGGTATAATTTTATATAATTGAGAGTTAAGTACTGAAACAAAAATATTGCCTAATAATCTAAATTCTTAAAAGGTTCATGTTAATAATATTAATTCAGTATCAATTAAAGTTAACTATAATGTAATGTATTAGTTTTTATTAAATAACCATTTCAAAGATACTTTTTATACTGATCCTAGTTATAAACATCTTTGAAGCCCCAAGCTAAACTAACTAACAAATAAGAAGATTTATAAAGTTTTAATAATAATAGTAAAAGTAAAAAAGACTTAGAACAAAATAATTTAGGTTTAGCTACTATTTTTACAGAAGTAGTTTCTTTTTAGATTCCAACTAGATTGGATTATAGAGGGAGATTATATTGTATTTCTTAATATTTTAAATATCAAAGTATTGATTTGGTTAAATCTTTATTACAAATTTCTAAAGAAGAAGTTAAATTAACTGATGAAACAGAAATAGATTTTTAAAAATATTCGGTGCTAATTGTTTTTGGTAACAAATTAGATAAATTATCTTTTAATGATAGAGTAGCTTGAACTAATGAAAATATAAAAAATATAAACAAATTTGAAAATGGTATATTACTAAATAAAGCTTAAAATAAATTATTTTTTCTTTCTGTTTTGAATTTTAAAAAATATCTTGAAGCAATTAAAACAAAGAAGCCCTTTTTTATAAACTAATTTACCTATACAATTAAACAATAGTTGTAATGGTTTCCAACATTTAACTTTATTAATTTAGGATTTATATTTATCTGAGGAATTAAACCTTCATAAAGCTAATTGAGCAGATTTACCTAATGACTTTTATTCTTTTGTAACTTTAAAAATAAAAAGCCAATTTTTAGATTTATTAAATTATTCTAAGGATAAGATATATGATTTAGATGAAAAACAACAAAAAAAACAACAAACAAAACAAAAACAACAAACAAAACAAAAACAAAAACAAAAAAGCTACATGAACTTAGCTAATTTAATTGTACATAGAACATCAATTAAAAAAAGCTAGATTGACCATTCCTTACAAAGCCTCTGCCCCATCCAGAGTATATTACATTAAAGAAGAATTTAATCTTATTAAAAAACTAACTATCCTGAGATAGGTGATCCAAAGGTACGTTATATATATCAATTAAAAAAGGACCCTTCACTAATCTTCAAAAAACAAACAAAAAGAGATTTTCAAATTTTACTAAAGCTTTAACAAAAGTAATATTTTTTGATTATCATAAATTAACGAGTTATGAAATTATTTAAAGGGAATAGCTATGTTCTCTTATAATTTAGGTCTTCCTATTTCTTTAATATTGCATAATGGATTAGAAGTTAGCCAACATTTTAAGCAAACTGAAACTATAAAAGTTAAACCTTTTTATTATACCAAAAATCTACTAAATTTCCCTTGCCTCTTGTAAAACAAAACAAAAAAACAAAAAACAACACTAAAACATAACTAAAACTAAAACAAACAAAAGTTACTAGCATAACGTGGGTCGCGCTAGCGCACCCCTAAATAACACACTTCTATCAGAATAAAGGGTAATTAGAGAATACAAAATTACACACACAAAATAGCTTCTACTTTTTTTTAATTTTTACTTGGCTCTGGACATATTTATTCTATTATTCTTGGGATAAAGCTAAAGATTAAGATTATAAAATAAAATAAAACTAAATTAACTCGGACTCTTATAAAAAGGAATGACTGCTAGGAGGTAACAACTAGGAGAACTTTTATTATATGTGGACTGGAGTTGTGCTAATTGCATGGAGCGCCAAGGGTTTTAAGTAACCTCTTAATTCAAAAAAACCACAACTAAACCCCCACAATTATTACAGGAAACAAAAATGAAAATTTTAATAAAAACAAACAACCATACATCCATGATCAATTTTATTTATATAAATTAAGCGCTTACTTTATTCGATCTAACCATCTTAATTGAAATATTTGCACCCTTCATTGGTCAATTTAATATTAACCTAACAAATTTAGCTATATATACTTATTTTTTTAGTTTTTTTTTAACTGTTTTTATTGTAAAGATATTTTAACTATTTGTACTCTTTTTTTATAGGGTGTATTATTCATACAGGAGTTGGTTTTATTATTTTGGAGAGAAATCGAATAGTAGAAAATTTTATTAAAAAGGCAGGGAATATTTGAACTGGAGTAGTAGGTCTAGTAACTGGTCTATATGCTGCATTAAATTTAGACGATAGAGTAAAAAAAAAGGCAAAGGAGGCAAACAAAAACAACAAACAACAAAACAACAAAAACACACAAAAGGGGAGCAGTATGTAATAAGCAAATGTCCGTTTAGTTCACTCCTGTAAAAGACAGCTAATAAACTAAAAATAAATAAATAAATAAAAGAGTATTAGAATTCAAAGCGAGATAGTGTAATTGGTTATCACGATAACCTCATGAGTTATTAATTAAAGTTCAAGTCTTTATTTCGCTAATTTTAAATTTATGAGAATTTTTTTTCTTGTGCCATACTTCCACCTATTAATAAGGTGTTTGAAGGGGTATTAGAGCATAAATTACTCCTAATAGTAAGGATGTCAATGGATGTAGCTCCCTTGCAGCAGATTAGTTTGTATAAAATACAACAGTCACAAAAATTCATTATATCACACAAACATGAATCTTATAAAATCACCCTTTAGCCCTTTTGAGGTAACCAACTTAATTGCAATATTTGCATCCATCTTTTGTCTTTTGTCTTTTAAGATTAACCTAACAAATTTAACTCCTCAGCCTTGGCATTTTTGAATTAAAGTTAGTGCTGCTAGCTTTATAGAATTAGGTTTTGGTTGTGGAAGGTTGTCCTATAATTAAGATTAAAGTGGGGTACTTATTCTAAAAATAATTGTTAATGTTATTGTTGTGGGTTGGCATGAAGCCTAAAATAAAAAAAAGTCTTGCGTAATTAAACTAAACTAAAGACAAACAGACAAAAAGACAAAAAGACAAAAAGACAAAAAGACAAAAAGACAAATAAAGATAAAACTAAAGATAAAACTAAAGATAAAACTAAAGATAAAACTAAAGATAAAACTAAAGATAAAACTAAAGATAAAACTAAAGATAAAACTAAAGATAAAAGAGCTACCGTTGATTAGACATAGAAATAGAAAATTTATTGTTATAAAATAAAGGTAAGGGTAAAGATAAAGATATAAGTATAATTTATTTTCATTTTTGCTTTTGCTTGTGCTTTTGCTCTTGCTTTCTTTTGCCCAAGAAAACAAAGAAAGAAAACAATCCACAAAATAATTAATCAATATCCTGTTCTAAGCTCAAATCTAAATAATAATAATAAAAATAAATAACGGACACCAAGAATAATCATGCTAGGCCAAATCCTGCTGGTTATTACTAAAAAGAAGAAGAAGAAAATAAAGAAATCAGAATTGATATGAATAATATTGAGGGAAATAAGGAGAAAAGAGAAAATTAGAGAAAAAAGGGACGAGACTCCAATTATGGAAAATTCTGAAAATGTTCGTAAATGCTAACTAATAAAACAAAGATAAAATAAGAGATAAACCAGTAAAAAACAAAAACAAAAAAAACAAAACAAAAAACAAACAAAAAACAAAACAAAAATACTGATGAAGACTGTGAAAGTTAATAAAGCAATAATGTATAGCCAACAGCAAAGCCAAAAGATACCGATATAAGAATACAAGATAAAAATAAGAAAATAAGAAAGATTAAAGAAAGTTCTAAGAAAGTTCTAAGAAAGTTCTAAGGGAGGTTACGTGGGTAAGATAAAAAAATTAATACTTTAATACTTTAATACATTAATACATTAATACATAAATACTTTAATACGTGAACCAGTGAACAAGTGAAAGTGAACAAGTGAACAAGTGAACAAGTGAACAAGTGAACAAGTGAATAAGTGAATAAGTGAATAAAGCGACTCAGGTTGCCTTTAATAAGTCATGTTTACACACACAACTAACTATTTAAAACTATTCCCTTGTCTATAATAAAGCCTCAAGTCTAAAGCCTAAGCCTCAGTCTAAAGCCTAAGCCTAAGCATAAGGCTAAGCCTAAGCCCAACCCTAAAGCCTAAGCCTAAGTCTTAGCCCAAGTCTAAAGCAGAACCCTAAAGCCTAAGGCTAAGCCTAAGGCTAATAAAGAGGTATTTATCAAAACAGACCTTTTATTTATTTTTTATTCTTAAACTTTATACAGAATAAAATTCAAATAGCTAGGCCACATTCCTAAGTAAGAAAATAATTAAAAATCAATATATTTTTATAAATTAATATGGAATTTTGTATGCAATTAATAACATCGGTTATAGATATTACAACTAAATTTAATAGTTGTAGTTTAAATTCAATTTGGAGCAGTCTAGGCATCATAGAAATTAGCTTTCTACGTTTTTTACAAATTATTTTTTTTATAATATTTATAATTTTAAATATCTTTTTAATTTATACTGAATATAGAGATATCCAATCAAAAATTAAAAATAATTCTGAATATTTGCAGTCAGGTACCGGTTCTACTTCTAATATTATACCACATATCAAAAAATATACTACTTATTTTCTTGCGGGTGCTGCAGCGTTGTCTAGCTATATAGCAATTAAAAATGAATATATAACTAATGCGAGCCACGAAAAAGCAATAGCAGTATATCAACAAAATTTGGCTGCTGCTAATGAAGAGCTCAAAAAAGTTAAAGATAAGCAAATTGTTGATAATATGTATAATAGAATGAATATTGACAGCTTGGATAGAATTTTTAAAGAAGTACAATTATTTAGAACCAATAGGTCTGAATTACAGAAAGAAATTGCGGAAGATTACGAAAAATATCAAAAAACTGGAGATAAAAAGTTTGAAACTAAGGCAAAATTAAAAGAAACAGAAGAAAAAGTACTTGTTCGAGAGGAAAGCAGAGTAGTACAAGATTTTGAAACAACAATGCACAGCAGTGTTAAATTTTCTCGCGAGATTAGTAAAGAGGCTGATGAAGAAAAAGTTTTAGAAATGATAAAGGAAGATATAAACAAATCTTCGGTTTTTGGTTTTGATTTAGAAAAAATATTGAAAGAGTTATGGAAGGAATTTGAAAGTTTTGATGGGATTACAAAATTAGCTTTTGTAATGGCATTAACCAGTTCTCTAATATTATGGTGCGTAGTCAGTATTATCTTAAACAGATATAGTGAATATCTCTTGGATAGATTTAAATTAGAATCCAAATTTCCAAAAATCGCAATAATTATAAAATATAGGAGAAAATTGAGTACGTATTATTTGTGATCCAATGTTTTAATTATTACTCTGGTTTGTTTAACCGATTTAATCCTAGGGATCTCCATCCTATCTTTATATTTATCTAACCATTAATTATATAAAAGATAAAATATTCATTTAGCTTTACTTAGCTGAATCTAGCTTTTTTTAGCTTCCTAGCTTCGTATTCCGTATGTTAACCCTTAATAATCACAAGGTCTAATAAAAATATATTAATTTAATTAATATAAATATTTCTACTTTATTTATTGGTGCTCTTGTTATAGGGCTTATTCCTATTATTCAGTTTAAAAAACAGGGGGAATAATTAAAAATATTTCAGCTGTGTTTTCTTTTTTTTTAATAGCTAGGTCTACTAGCGTATATTTTATTTTAGCTTATATAAGAGGTTCTTTCCGTGAATCTTGTATTTAAAATTGACCTACAGGAGTAAACTCAGAGGGGAGTAAAAATGGAATTTATTCAGGAAAAGTTACTGGAGAAAAAAAAAACTAATATAGAACAAATAGAACAAAATTACAATATTCATAACTTCTAAAATATTTTGTCTATACAAAATTGCTATATCCTTTATCCTCTGTTCTTATTGTGAAATAAGAAAATAGCAAACAACAAAGCTATTTAATTAAGTATTTTTCCTTCAAAGATATTTAAGTAAAAGAGTCCATTGAATTCTTTTTTGGGGTTTAGTCTTTTTTTTGTTTTTGTTTTTTTTTGTTTAAACAGATAAGCCCATTTTTTTAATTTTTTTAATTATTCCCCATAGGATAAACCGATACTGTACAGAATGCAGTCCTATAGTGTACCTTCGTAGTACTCAAATGGAGTACCAAGTCTCTTATAATTATTTAATTTATTAACCTGAAATGATATTCCTAATACTATAAAATCAATCAGACCCATACCTCCAGAGTAGAGTAACCAACGTTAGTTATAAATATCTATTTATAAGATCGTCCAAGACAACTATGCAAATACCTTGCCTATTTAAGTTTCTTACTTTCTATTCACTTTTAATTTCTATTATTTGCTTTTATTTACTATTATAGGTTAAAAGACTTAAGGAGTATCTAACTGTTTCTATATATGTTGCTCACATTGTTTATTAGGTATAATTATAACAATAACGACATTACTCTCTGTGATGTTTTTGTTTTCTCGTATTTTATTTTGGATTTCTTATTTTTATCCTGGATGTAGCAAAGCCATACATACTTTAGTTAAAACCTTTATATTATGAATTATTACTAGTATTACCTGAAGGAGCTTTTTATTATTTGTGCTTATTTTTTTATAGATTACTTCACTCCATTTATTGGATTTTCTATTAAGAGCGTCGTATGTTAATATTTAAGTGTGCTGTTTTACCGATTGCTTGTGGCTTATAATAAAACTTATTTTTCTAATACTTAGAAAATTTACTGGAAACAATATAAAAATTCTTGAAACCCACCGGTTAGTTAAGAGAATAATAAAGTCAAATTTACAACCCAATTCCATTAAGTCGTTGAATTTCGGCTTATATTATGTTTTTTTATTAGTATTAGTAAAGGTATTAATAAGTATTTAGTATGAATAGATTTGATAAAGGGGATAAGAATAAAATCGTTAATGAGATAAGTATTAATATTACAGTTATATTGGTTTTATTAATAAATATTATTTCAAATATGGGTATTGGGTTTGATTTAATTAATACTGTTTATTGTGATACGGTTGATAATGATGTAATAGTTACTGATTCTACAAAGAGTAATACTGATAAGGATGACAAAAAATATCAATTTAGTATATCTAAAAAAATTTGTTATAGAAGGACTTGATTCTGTTTTAAAAGTATTAAGCGATTCATTACCTGAAATAATAGGTGTAATGGGAGGTGGCTAAAATTGGAAGTACTATTATAAAAGGGAGTCCAAGTTGACCTCATGGTAAAAGAGCAATGTTAGGCTGGCTACTGCGGGAGCAGGGGCGATAGCTCTAGGGTTTTGAGGCTTTGTGGTTAAAAGTATTAGAAAAAATAATGAATGTGGACAAAAAATCCTTTAATCAGCGTATTAGGAGCTAGTGGAATATTATTTTCTGCGTGTTATTCCATCTTTTTATATAATAGAATCTCTTATGGAAAAATCTCCCCTTATTTACCTCCTTTAAAAGATTTAAATAGAAGAGAATATTTTTTATTAGTTACTTTACTGTTACCTATTGTTATTTTTGGTTTACTACCTAATATTTTTGTAGATTCCTGATATATGTCTACTACTGCTTTAAATTAGGAGTTCCCCCCCTTTAATAACAGACCCTTAACCTTAAGCCTTAAGCCTTAATCTTAAATACCCCTTAACCCTTATCTTAAAGAGCTAAAAGATAGAGTCTGAATTAAGAGTTTACAACCCCTTTAAATTTAATGTGTTAGAAATTTTAAGTATTCTTTCCATATCTTGCTCCTTAAATATTTGAAATAAAAGTTGTGGTTTTGCTTTAGCATTTTATTTGTTGTTTTGCTTTGATGCCCTAGCGCTACTTTTGTTCTTATTTTGACTATTGCATTTGCTTTTGCTTTTGCTTTTGTTCTTACGACAAAAGTCAGAATTCTGACGACAAAAGTCATAATTCTTAGACAAAAGTAAGAATTCTGACGAC
>Ga0193716_1001199_pt1 | contig 15386 bp, 19 predicted proteins | sample U2c1metaG_FD_145901 | JGI IMG/M metagenome (GOLD analysis project Ga0193716, IMG submission 145901) | Soil microbial communities from a riparian zone of the East river system, Colorado, United States - U2c1 | ecosystem: Environmental > Terrestrial > Soil > Riparian zone | place: USA: East River...
ACTCTTCCGACCGTACTTCTCAAACACACCCTGACTCGCCAGACTCTGCTGCTTCATCCCCTTCACCTCGCAACCATAAGACTAATCAATCAGGACGCGAATGCAGAACTTGTGCAGAGATTCCTTAGCCAGTTATTTTGAATTTTTGGATGACCTCGACACAGACGATGAAGAGTCTGGATTCTTCGACCTCCATCGTTCCTCTATGTATTGGGGCTTGCGCGAAACCTTCATCGAGGACGCAATGAAGGGAGATCCGTACGCGTTCATGACGGCGATATGGAGGGCCTACAACGCTGGGCGTCTCTCTTCGGAGCGGTTTATCCCAAAGACGCGGGAGGAGAGAGACAGGCTGCGCAAGATTGAGATCGACCAGATGTTAGCGGGATCCGCGGCTAACCGAGAGCGCACCAGCAAGGAGGCGGCGGATGCGCACTAGCACTCGCCACAACAGGCACAAGGCGCTAAACCACCCAATCGCGGGCCAGAAGGACCTGGTCCGCGTAGCACCCAACCGTGCGACCTGGAAATGTGGCTGCGGCTACACCAATGTGATCTATTTCAAGCGAGAGATCGCCATAGGTCATGTGTTCCCGGAGCGGATGAGATGCTTATCTTGTCCTCTCGAGTACCGCGGAAGGTTCATCATCACGCCGGCAGTCGTACAACCGGAGAGTTTGGTTTACACCCCGCTCACCCCAAAACAGATGTAAAAGGAGAAACCATGCAGGTCACAATTGAAGGGACTGAGCTCGTAATTCGGATTCCACTTGAAACCCCTAAACTCTCGAGCAGCGGCAAGACTATGCTGGTCGCCACCACGCGGGGCAATGTCACAACCGAGGCCATGGTTGACGGAAAAAACATCATCCTCGGCTTGAATGCTTACATCTCTAAGGATTGAAGTCGACGGGTGCCGTCAAGTAAATCTGCACCAGCAGCTTTCTCCTGGCGGCGCCTAAAAGTACAACTTTCGCACTGGCAAGGCGTGGTCAGTGCACTACAGCAGCTACAGCAAATCATCGGTGCCGCTGTGCTTTTGATGCGTGAAAGTAGTTGCCCTCATAACCCAAAGGTCGTAGGTTCAAATCCTACCCCCGCAACCAAATCCTTCAACAACTTAGAGTGAATTCAAAAATCGGACTCACTCCCATTTACTCCCAATAAGAAAATTGGCAGTTCAGGCGCTTGCCCGCAAGGGCTTGAGCACCATCGTGACAACCTTCCCATTCGCTTCCCTCTTCGACTCTGGCATTGCCTGTCCATACACATTCATCGTGGTCTGGATCGAGGCATGACGCATGAGTTCCTGCTGCACCTTCATCGGCGCACCCGTCTCATCCAGCCATGACCGGTACGTGTGACGGAAGGTGTGCCAGCCGATCGGCGCCAATCCCAACTTGATGCCCGCAGGCTTGAGATACCGCTTTTGTATCTCAGTTGAGTAGTAGGGCTTGCTCGACAACGGATTCGGGAACATCCATCCCTCTTCCGTCTCCGGGCACTGCTCACTCCAGCCGAGCAGGACCTCCAGCAAGGATTCATGAATCGGCACATGATCGTGGGAATACTCGGTCTTCACGTCGTCCACCCTTCCGTTCACGATGCTTCGTTGAACGAGGAGCTGCCGGCGCTCGGTATCGAGGTCGCCCCACTGCAAGCCTGTGATCTCGCTTACGCGAAGTCCCAGGCATTGCGCCACCACGACCATCGTCCGAAACGGTTCGGGCAGACCTGCCAGTACCGCATCGAAGGATTCGCTGGTGAGAATCATTGGCCGCTTGCGCCGCTTGGTCGAATCTTTGACACGCACCATCTCGATTGGGTTGCGACGTTCGTTGAACAGCTCCCAGCGGGCAGCGCACTCGAAGATGACATGCATCACGCTTCGGATATGCGCCTTCGTTTTGGGAGACTTGTCCATCTCTTTGAACCAACCTTCAACTGCCATCGGCCTGATCGCCCCGATGAGGTATTCGCCCCAACGCGGCTTGATGTGCTGGTTGATGTTCGACAGGTACGACTTCCGAGTTGAATATCGTTCTGGCAACTCTTCCGCGATATACCTGTCACAGAGACCGCCAAACGTCACGGTTCCCAGATGGTGCATGGGCTTTTCAGCATTGAGTTTGAGGAGAATCGCTTCGACGGCTTTTCGGGCCTGAGCTTCGGTTTTGTACATATCGGTGGTGCCGATGAAGAGAGCCTTCCGTGCTCTCCCTCCAGTCGCTGCATCCTCGTAGTACCGAAACTCCCAGACGTCTGCGCTCTTCGCCCGCTTCTTGAGGGCGAATTGGTAATATGCTCGTGATTTCAAGGTTTCCTCCCTGACTCACGGCACTAATGGCGTGGCTCAAGGATAGTCGATCGGGTTGTGAAATCGCCAGTAAAAACGGCACTTTGGGCGTGAAAGGGCATGAGTTCAGCCGGCCTGCTTCCTGTCGATCCACTGATCGATAGCGGAAGCCCGGAACCGCCACAGTTTGCCTACCTGAACACCTGCGATCTGGCCTCGAAGCACCATGCGCTGAAGGGTGCGGGGATGTACGTCCAGCATGGCCGCGGCTTTGTGACTATCAAGCAGCGGCTCAATTCCTGATTTTCCGGGAACCGGCAGATTGCGTTCAGATGTGGGTGGCTTTCTCTCATCAGACATAGAAACCTCCAAAGACGTGCCTTGAAGGTGACGTTTTCTGAATCCGATGTCCAATGAGTTTCGGAGCGAAGGTTATGCGTCCAGCGCATAAGCAAGTCTGTTGAACGGGACGAATTTCTTGACCGCCAAATTGGTCTGCCGCAACTTACTCGAAGGAATCAAGATTGACACTCCCTCGCAAATCTGTGGATAATTTGGTACCGGCGGTGGAGAACGTCGCCTTTACCTGCCTGCTGGCGCAGTAATCCCTATTTGCGTAGAGATCGGGGACAGGCCATGCAGAGCAAACTCAAGATGCGGCACTTCGAGGCCGTAATTGCCTTAGCAGAAGAGATGCACTACGGGCGAGCAGCCAAACGGGTTGGCCTCACACAATCCGGGCTAAGCCGGTGCATTCAGAGCGCAGAGCGCGAAGCAAAAGCGACCCTGTTTGAACGCAATCGAACTAGGATGGAACTGACGGACGCCGGTAGAACCTACGTCGAACACGCCCGTGTTGCAGTTGCTTTCGGCGAGCGGGCGATGCGATCGGCGAAAGCGACTCGCGACGGAGCCGACATCGTTCTACAACTCGGAAAGGCACCGGACGTAGACCCGATCCTGGTCGAGATCCTCTACTCGATTCGCCTTCCTCTATACCTTTGCCTTCAATTTAGTCCTGCACCTTCTCTTCGAGATAAGGAACGATGGACCAGAATTGCTAAGGAAACCGGTATCTGCGACCGAAGGAGGTTTTTACTGCCTCTGCAGACAAAGGAGCGAGATGCAAGATGTGGAAGTCCAGCGCTGGGCTGGTGAAGGCAGTACACGGGCATTTGGATGGGCATTAGTGGGGATCGCCGAGGCATTGCGCCTCGACGGGCCTTTCCGGTGTCCCGAGTGTCAGAAGCGAGTACGAATACACCGCGCACCTGAAGACGGCTCCAACCCTGCCCATGCTGAACATCAAGTCGGCAGTAAGACCTGTTCCCGGTCTTGCTATTACCAGTAAATCGCAGGCGCGCTAAGGTCGTCCCCAGGTGATGAATCAGCCGTCATCGGACGCGCCGAACACAAGTATGATGTTGCGCCGGACACTCTACGATGAAGACCACGAATCTCGCGCAAGAACTTGAACCGGTGGCGAAGGACATACTTGAGGCATTCGATGCTATCGCTTCTGCGACCCTGAAGGATCTCAAGCTCGCGTCTCAAGCCTCATGACAATCGTGAAGTGGCGCACTCTTGATTACGGCAGCGCTCCTGAAGCAGCCGCAGGCGCAGGCGCCTCGGGCTCCATCACGGCAAGTGTGAACGGAATGCCTTGGGGCGGCACAACCTATACCCTGGACGGGGTGAGCAACATGGAATTGCTCAATGCGTTCATCAATGTCACCCCTCCTCTCGACTCACTTCAGGAGGTGAGAGTCTCGACCAACAACGCAGACGCTACGGTCGGCACCTATGGTGGAGCGCAGGTGAACGCCTTCGTCAAATCCGGCACCAATAAGTTCCATGGATCGGCCTATGAATTCTTTCGTGGCGACAGCCTGAATGCTATTCAGTGGCAGGCGCTGACCAAAGCTCCGTACCGCTCCAATGAATTCGGCGGTTCACTGGGCGGTCCGATCATCCGCAACAAAGCATTCTTTTTCGTTGACTATCAGGGGCTGCTGCTTAACAACGGCATCTCCTATAACCTCACCGTGCCCACGGACCTGATGAGGCAGGGAAGTTTTCTTACCAGTCAGTTCCCAACGTTGTATGACCCATCCACAGGTAAGCCATTTCCGATCGTCAGCACGAGCCAGGGACCGGCCTACCAGGTTCCCACATCGCGATTCGATCCCGTTTCTGCCAAGATGGTGGCAAGCGGAGCTATCTGGCCGGAGCCAACAGATCCGAACAGCATCAACCAGAACTACAAGGCAAACACATCGGAAACGGACAACAATCACCAGTTTGATGTCAAAGCAGATTACCAATTTTCGGATAGCGATCGATTTTTCGCTCGTGAATCCTATCAACGGCGTGATTTGAATGCCCCTTCGCCAGGCACTCGATTCATCCAGATAAACGATGTCAATGCCGCATCCAGGAATCACAACGCAGCGATCGGTTACGACCATACCTTCTCTCCCACAGCGACCAATCAGCTTCGTTTCGGGTTCAATCGGTTTTACACAAAAGACTTCGGCAATGACTTCCAGACGAACGAGAATAACGTTCTCGGAATTCCCAATGGAAATGTAGCTGCCTTTCCAGGAGCTTCGGGATTGGCCATCTTCAACTTCGGGGCAAGTAGTTCTTCCACCGGAACGCAAGGCTCGATTGCTTCCACTGGGTCGCAAGACTGGACAAACTCGCACCGCATCACAAACGTCTATCAAATTACAGACAACTTCGTTAAGGTTCTCGGCAAACACACAATCACTGTTGGCGAAGATTATCGGCGCCTTCAGGCTTCACTGACCAACGCCAATGCCAGCCAGAACGGCAGCTTTTCTTTCAATGCCGATTACACGAGTAGCTGCACTGGACAGCCGAATTGCAGCACCAGTACAGGTGGAAATTCTTTCGCCAGCTTCCTACTCGGCATTCCATCTTCCCTCTACCGAGGCTTTGTCGATACCGATCCCGCTACGCGAGCGAATCTCGCGGGTGTCTATGGACAAGATGAATATCACGTGTCGAAGTCTCTGACACTCAATCTGGCCTTGCGCTGGGACATCATCACGCAAGCCATCGACAAATTCAATCGGCAGTCCAACTTCAACCTTTCGACCGGCCTGCTCGACATTGCCACGTCTAACAATCGCGCGCCCAACGTCGACAACTACTATGGCAACTTCGCACCGCGGGTTGGATTTTCCTACTCCCCCAACAACGGAAAGGACGGCTGTTCGCGGCGCATTCGGCATCACGACGTTCCCAGGCAACTTCGGAGCGATCGGTGGCAATCTAGAGCGCAACTTCCCCTTCTTCCAGCAGTACTATCTCAATCAGAACCTCGCGTACACGCCTTTTACTCAGGTCGGCGTCAACGGCCTACCGGCTTTTGTTCCCCTCTCGACTTCCGCGCCCGTTACCCCCCAACCCAACTCCTCGGTCAATCTGATTCCTAAAACTTTCCGCCCGGATAACGCATATGCTTGGAATTTTGGCGTGCAACAACAGCTGACACCGTCGACAGCACTCAACCTCAGCTATGTAGGAACCAGAGGAATCCATCTCTACCGTAACTACAACATCAATACGCCAGCACCTGGCCCAGGAGATCTAACGACTCGCAGACCTTACTATGGCATCGCGCCCGCGGTAACGTCGATCAACTATGCCACTTCTGACGGCCAATCGATCTACCATGCGCTGCAGGCGGAGCTTACGAAGAACTTCTCGCACGGGCTGCAAGGGCGCGTCTCCTATACCTGGTCGAAGGAGATCGATGACATGAACGTCTTCTACGCTCAACATGACAACCTGAACCGAGCGATGGGAACAAGCCAAGCCCCGGACGTGCCGCAAAACTTCATTGCAAGCGTCGTCTATCAACTTCCCTTCGGACATGGCAGGCAATGGCTGTCCAGCAGCTCTCGCCCGGTCGATCTGTTGTTCGGTGGCTGGCAGCTCAGCACCATTACCACTCTGCAATCCGGACAGCCTCTGAGCTTCGGGATCTCGAACGACAATCTCAACAGTGGTTTCTCTAATCGCGCCAATCTTGCGTGCCCATCCATCAGAAAGGAAAACCGTCTGAATGGTTCGACACGTCATGTCTGACGACACCACCGCAATATCAGCTTGGCAATTCCGGCGTTGGGAAGGTGCGCGGTCCAAGTTACAGGGACTCGGACCTCTCACTGTCGAAATCGGTAAAGATTCACGAGCAGATGGCGGCAAGTTTCCAGGTGGATGCCTTCAACCTGACGAATACTCCGCACTATGCCAACCCAAATACGACCTGCTGCTCGGCGCAGAATCCCAGCTTCGGGAAAATTACCAGTACCAATGGAACGCCGAGGGTGATACAGCTCGGCGGTCACTTCACGTTCTGAGATTGCAGCACGAACCATCAACTTATTGACATTATCCTCCATGGGTAATGCCCCCCTCATCCAGCAGCCAAGCAACTCTTCAAAAAGGGATCAAAGATGAGCATGCACAGAAGGCGGTTTCTTGCCGCGTCGCTGGCAACGGCGGTCGCACCGGCGATATCGGGTCTTGCGCAGAGCGCCAGGTGGAACGGGCGCCAAGTAGCGAGTCTGGTCCCGTCGGAGTCCTCGAATGTCCCTAACTACTGGTGCACCTGGGCAACGCAGAACTATATGTACGGTCATAAACTCCACAATCTGGACGCTGCTGTTCTCGAAGGCGAATCCGGAGGCGATCTTGCGCGTTCGGCAATGACGGAAGAAAATGTTTTTTCGAAGTCCGGCTGGGCTGAATCGTTCTATCCCAAGATTCGCAACGATCTCTTCTTCCTTCTGGACGATGGTTGGGAGAAGGGAGGTACTGCGACTTTCGAACTTGACACCGCAAAGTTTCCGTCATTTCATGGAACACCTCCAGAACGTCTCAGTAAGCTCAATAACGCCGTCCAGAAGGACGGATGGCGCGGAGCGGCCCTATGGTGTCGCAACACTCCGGCGGACAATAAAATTCGTCGCTTAGAATCTCTCAGCGGCTCTGCCGGTGTTCAGTATTGGAAGATTGATCTTGGCGATCCAACTTTTAGTCTGGTTCGGCTCCGCAACGAGATACGCATTCCTCTAACCTTTGAACACGTTCATGGAGAGCTGCCCGTCAATGGAGACTGGCACAAGGACGGTCGCTTCGGTGCGCAACCGTGGAATTCGAGGCGCATGACGATCTTGCGCAATACGGATGTTTACAGGACCTATGACGTGACTTCGATCCTTTCGTTGCCTACAACTTTGGATCGTCTCGCTGCAATGCTGGAGGGCGCGGAGGGGCATCCAGAAGTAAAGAGCCTGCTCAACGTGGAAGACGAGGTTTATGTAGCCGCCGTGATGGGATGCACGATGGGAGTTATGCGCCATCCACTGACGAGGATGAGGCCTGGAGGGGATCCCGACCTCTTCTTCAACGGTCCAAGACAAACCAAGAAACGACTCGACGAGGTTGTCCGGGCAGTGCGTTGGCAGCGAATTGCGGCGCCGTTTTCGCCTGGATCGGGAAAAACAGCTATCGACAAGGAAGTCCTTCTCGATAGCTGGTCCTTTGAGCGAGCGCAGACCTGGCAGAAGGAACTTGTAGCAGCGACTGTGCGGCAGGGCGCACCTGCGCGGATCGCCAGAAACATGGATCTACCCGAGGTAAAGGCAAAGGGCGAGAAGCCGTTCGTCTTTGCAGCCCGTTTTCCGAACGGCGCAGTTGCCGTTGCGGCGCAGGAGAGGACCCGGGTCGAAGAGGCGTGGTATATGCCAAGATGCGATGTGACGTTGTCGGTGACGGATGCGCCAGGACCGTACGGCATCTTCGGTCACTTCGATAGCCTGACCGTGACCTTCGACAGAGCACCGCGAGAGAAGCGAATACTGGCTCAGGACCTGGCCGGCGATAAGTCGCTCGATATCACCGATTTGGTGCAGCTTCGAGGAAATCGCCTGCATATACCGGGAAGTGTAATTCGTGATGTCGGCCTTCGCGACGCAACACCCGGAGATCTGTCTGCGCCGGGTTTGGTGATTGCGTTTGCCTGATAGATAAGAAACTGGACGACCAACCTCAACCTGAAATCTTCAAAAACTAGCCTTAGGCGTGTAGATCTCTGAATGGGGCGATACACCGCAGAACAGGAAAAGCATATGACAACAAACATAGTTTCTTACTTCGAGCGAAGCAGCGTAACTCGCGGTAGATGCGCATCTGCATTCCTGACGGTAGTGTTGAATCTGAGTGTCGCTACGTCGAGCTGCGCTGTAGCCCAACGACTCGCGTCTGATGCTCGCACTCCACCGATGGGCTGGAACAGCTGGAATCATTTTGCCGACAAGGTAACTGATGCTGACGTCCGCGCAGCCGCAGATGCCCTGGTCGCAAGTGGTATGAGGGATGCCGGATATGTCTACGTGAATATTGATGATTCCTGGGAGGGGGACCGGGACGCCAAAGGAAACGTCCAGTCTAATAAGAAATTTCCAGACATGAAAGCGATTGTGGACTATGTGCATTCAAAAGGCCTGAAGATAGGAATCTATTCGTCTCCAGGGCCGAAGACATGCGCGGGCTACGAAGGCAGCTACAACCACGAAGAGCAAGACGCCAGAAAATATGCAGAGTGGGGCTTCGACTACCTCAAATATGACCAGTGCAGCTTCGGGGATATCATCCGCCAGCAGGCTGGTGAGGATCTGGCGAAAGCTTCGTCTATGCAGCGGGTGGCATACGAGAAGATGCATAAAGCACTCCTGCATACTGGCCGCCCCATCGTTTACAGCTTCTGCCAATATGGTCTCTATGCTGTCTGGAAGTGGGCGCCTGAAAACGGAGCCAATCTGTGGCGGACAACCGGCGACATAAAGGATAACTGGAGTCAAATGTCGTTGATCGGATTTCAGCAGTCCGGTCTCGAAAGGTTTGCGGGTCCGGGGCATTGGAACGATCCCGATATGCTCGAAGTGGGCAATGGGCATATGACCAAGATTGAATATCAGACACATATGAGTTTGTGGGCTATTCTCGCTGCTCCCCTCCTGGCAGGCAATGATCTTAGCGCGATGACGCAAAATACACTCTCCATTCTCCTGAACAAGGACGTCATCGCAATTGATCAGGACCGTCTGGGCCAACAGGGGTATCGTGTCTGGGCGCAAGGTCCACTCGAAATATGGGAAAGGCCGTTGGAAAACGGACATAAGGCCATCGCCTTCTTTAACCGGGGGGAGTCCCCAATGAGCTTTCCCGTAGACGTCGCGACCCTGGGAATCAATTCGGGAGCCGCATTCACTGATGTCTGGCAAAAAAAGACAACGATTCTCCAGGATGGTTCTGAGATCTTGGTACCCAACCACGGGGTCACCCTGCTACGAGGCAAATAGGACAACCAATGCCGCTTCCCTTTCGTTCTTCTGCTTTGATACTTTTCCTCTCTCTTTCTCCTCTTGGATCATTGGCCCAAAGAGGAGCTGCCTCTCCGCTGCTCCTCACAACGTCGGATCCGGCGCTCCAGCAGACGTTCGACTGGGCGAAGGCTCAAGCCCTCGCTTATGTCGGCCCCGGAAGCGACCCCGTAGGTGACTGGTATGAAGCAGCACTGCCAGGACGTCACGCTTTTTGCATGCGCGACGTCTCCCATCAGACGATGGGTGCTTATGCGCTCGGACTTGCTGCGCAGAATCACAACATGCTCCAACGATTTGCCCAAAACATCTCCGACTCTAAGGATTGGGCAAGCTATTGGGAGATTGATCGTGAGGGCAAGCCCTCGCCTGATGACTATGAAAGCGATAACGACTTCTGGTACAACCTACCTGCAAATTTTGATGTAATGAGCGCCGCTTTGCGGATGTATCAGTGGACGGGTGATACCACATACGTCGATGACCCCGTATTTACCAATTTCTACGACCATACGGTCTCTGACTATCCGAAGCGATGGAGTCTTGAGCCCCCTTCTGCCTTAACCCGCAGTCGCATCATGAATCGTCGGCTTCCGACGGGGAGGTTTGTTCAGGCCAGGGGCATACCGAGCTATACGGAGGGTCAACATGATTTCGTGCTCGGCGTGGACCTCATGGCGGCTGAGTATCGAGCAATTCGTCTCGCCGCCGACCTGGCTAGATCGCAAGATCACAGTGAAGGCGCCAAGGGTTATGACCTCAGATCCCTGGCGGTACAAAGGTTCATAGAAACCAAGGCCTGGAACCCCGGAGAGCATCATTTCTACGGCTTTGCCGGAAGCGGCCAGAGCTTTTTCGGCGACGGAGACGCATTCGTTCTCTATTTCTCTGCGACAAAAGATCCCGCTAAAATCCAGGGCGCTCTAACCGCGATCAAAAAAAAGCTCAAGATTTCAACTCCGGGCATTGAAGAACAGAGCTATCTCCCGGAAATCCTTTATCGATATGGCGCGGCGGAAGAGGCATACTCTCAGATCCTCGATCTATCCCGGCCCAACCGTGAAAGACGGGAATATCCCGAAGTCTCATATTCAATTATTGGCGCTATAGTGACTGGGATGATGGGGGTCGACGTTACTTCTCCGCTACAGCGGAACTCCGGTCATGCACACGACATTCGTACTGTCATCAGCACGCGGCCACAACTATCCCGCAAAAGCCAGTGGGTTGAACTGGATCACCTGCCTGTCCGCAAAAATGTCATCGACGTACGTCACGATGGAGGTAGATCGACCAGTCTGACAAACGTCTCCGGCCCAGCCCTTCTCTGGCAGCCTGGCTTCTATGGCCGATCACATTTTCTGATGGTCGACGGCCACAGAGTGGCGGCCAGTGCGACGAGCGACAATCAGCACCGCCCCATGACGACGACGAACATTCTGGTTCGACCCAACTCCCGAATTGTTGTCAGGATGATTGACTCGAGTCCTGCTACAGGCTCCGTCGTCCAGTGAAGAAGGATGACGGGTTCATATACGGCTCTGGTGCAAATATTTTCGATGGGCAGAGTAAGGTGCTGGAGAAGGATTGAGCTACGCGGCGAGGACCGCATTCCAAATAAAGGCGCAGCTTGGTCTTTGAGGCGTAGGTGCCCCGAGGGCGAATTGGCCTTTATTGAATACGACGTAATAGTTCGACTCCGGCAATGGTGATGGCAGCATAGTCGAAGCGCTTGAATCCGAGCATGGGGCCGGTTCTGGACTTGATCCCGCGATGATCCTGCTCAACCAGATTGTTCTGGTATTTCGATGATCGCAGCTTGGTGTGCCTCCATACCTCGTTTTCGCTCGGCATCTCGCGCACTGCTCAATGCGATGCGGCATAACCATCCAGAGTGATGCTGGTGAGAGCACGTCCGTGGGTGCGGAGCGCCTTGCGGAAGAACGCCTTGGCCGCCGCAACGTCTCTCTTTGGACTCAGCCGGAAGTCGACTGTATTGCCCTCCTTTTCCATGGCACGGTAGAGATAGACCCATCGGCCGCGCACCTTTAGATATGTCTCGTCGACGCGCCACGAGCGGCCAGCTCTGAGTTCCGAGGAACTGCTTCGAGTAAGCGGAGGACTCGAAGGCTATTGCTCTTGATTGTCCCCAGCTTATGGAGTGCTTCCTCACGAGTCATGCGATTCCCTGCCCCGATTCGGTCCGAGTGTGGACGCTGCACCGCAATGGCGCTGCGACAAGAGTAGCAGTTGATTGTCTTCTATCGTTCAAGAGGCCTTCCCGCGAATAGCATTGGAACCTCTGAGCCTTTGATTTCTCGATTAAATGCAGTCTTGCAGTTCGGGCATCGATCATCGCCTGCGAGATACTCTCCGATAGTAAATTCTGTACGGCAGATTCCACACAGTACTTCCAGTGTCTCGTAATCCGTCTTATCCCAGATCACGATTTCGTGTCCCGCCAAAATCTCATGGCATTTCACGCAAGCGTAGTACAGGCCGCAGCACTTGTAGCGAAAGGCGACAACGTCGAGAGGCGAAGTGCAATGTTCGCACCGATTTTGCCAGTCCACATCAATCCCAAGCACGCTAAACGCCTGAGCCTTCTTCGCTGTCTTTTCTGCGATTTTCACCGTTTCCATTTTATGGCTTGGCGATTCCGGTGGAGACTGCTCTGCACTGCACTACCAAGCGCAAGCTTCTTCCAAGGTGCGCCTCGCCAGGATTCCACCAGAGGCCCGAAGCTCTTGCGAGAATTTGACAGAAAATCGGAACGGATCCATCATCCTCGGGTCAGCTAGTCTTGAGCTTCGATCCAGAAACTCTGACCGAAAAGAGGTACATTGCAAACTACGGGACTCGCAAAGAGTGTGAAATGAAGTCCGAAATTCCAGCTGCCGGTAAGCTGCCAATAAGCGAAAATGGGTACTAAAAAGCCATTTTTTAGGCACAATCTCCAGCGGAAGTGCCCTGTTTTCACAACGACTTACGCGAGGCACGGAAAACTGTTACTAATCATTCGCCTCATGCCGCGTGTGAGCCGAACTAAAAATGAGCGTTGATTTCCCTCTGCCGCCAGTGTGGCTGCAAGAGCGCCACACCGGGGGAGGTTGGAAAAGCCTAAGAGGCGATCTAATTAGCTATGCGAATAGCTATCCTGGCGGGCAGCAGCTCGCGCAGCTTTCGTTTGCGCTTGCGGTTGAGGGACACCTTCGGCTGGATTGAGTGCCTTGAACGCGCCCGCCGCCACCGCAGCGCCGGCAAAATCAGCGACCAGGTAAATCCAGATATTCTGCCAGGACGACAGCCCGAGAACGGAGATGCCCGTCGCCACCGCTGGGTTGAACGCTCCACCGGAAATGTTGCCGACGGAAAACGCCCCCACCATCACCGTGAATCCGATCGCCAGCCCATAAAAAGAATTGCCTGATGTGCCTTTCGCCGTAGCGACGTTCAGCACGACGTAAACGAGTGCAAAGGTGAAAAGAAACTCTGCCAGAAGCGCGGGTACGGTCGCCGGGTGGAGCGGTGCAACAGCGACCCCTCCCTTTAAGAACTTGACGACCAAGGCCGCGAACACCGCCCCCATGATCTGAAAGATCATGTACGGCGCTACATCTTTGGACTCGCACTTCCCCCGTAGCCAGACGCCCAGCGTAACGGCGGGATTGAAGTGCCCTCCGGAAATATGCCCGCCCGCAAAAATCATCGCCATGAGTGCGGAACCGATTGCCAGCGGAGCAAACGGACCGGCACCGTGGCCGATCACCGTGCACCCAATGGTCAGAACCAGGAAAAAGGTCCCGATAAATTCAGCGACGTACTTGTTCATAAACAAACTCCTTCGACTCTCGATTGAGACGTCTTCAGCTGACTGCAATCTGTGGCCGATCGTAAGGTCATACCAGAGCGCCGTATGCATGCGAAGGGCAAAAGAACCGTGCAAATCTAGGTGTTCGAGTGGCCCTGGCACGTATGAGCAAGAATCAATCAATCGCAGGTTTTCGTAATCGTTTGGGTTTGCCAGGTGAGTTTCTTGCTGCACCGGGACTCGGACATAGGGCTGTTGTCTTCATTCATGTGGCGGTTGTCATTTTTCAAATCTCCTCACGCTCCGGTTTACCTTGTTCAATTTGCAAGGCGGATAGATAAGCGGTGAAAGCATCCTTCAATCGTTTTCTGTCCAGCTCGGTCATAGACTCCCGCAGTGATGTTCGTGTGATTGGCCTGCGAGTTGTCTCTCCCTTCCTGTTTGAGACGACGACCCTAAGTCTTTTGATAGCCCTCAAAGGCGCAGACAAAGATGACGATTCGTTCATGGAGATTCGGCGCTTGATTCAGTCGAGGTTAGCGATCCAGAGCAGGCCGAATGCGAAGTGCAACCGCTGCGCGAAAGATGACAAGATGTTCATTTTGCCGACAGCAAAAGGTCTAGCTGGCTTGGTTAGAGATCAGGAATCTGGAAATGGCTTACCATCACTCCATGCGACTCCTTCTCGTGGAGGATGAACTCGAGATCCAGAGCTTCCTCAAGCAATCTCTTGCCGATGCGGGTTACGAGGTGGACGCCGCTAAGGATGGGCGAACCGCAGTGCAACTTGCGTCTGGAAAGAAGTATGACGTGCTGATCGTCGACCTCGGCCTTCCGGATCAAGATGGTATTGACCTGATTCTTCAGCTTCGCCGATCTGGCATCAGCAGTCCCGTATTGATTCTTTCAGCCAGAAGATCGGTCGATGACAGAGTTAGGGGTCTAGAACAGGGGGGAGACGACTACCTGACGAAACCCTTTGCGCTCGCTGAGTTGCTGGCAAGACTGCGCAACCTTTTGCGACGGAACCTAGCTGTGAGCGAAGAGGCCGTCCGCCTGCGTGTACTGGATTTGGAACTGGACTTTATCAGGCGTAGAGCCTCCCGTGGCGGCGAAGTCCTAAATCTGAGTCCACAGGAGTTTGTCCTTCTGGAGTATCTTTGCCGCCATGCCGGGCGCGTTGTTACTCGGTCCATGCTTCTCTCCGAAGTGTGGGGGATGCGAATTCAGCCTGACACCAACGTCGTCGATGTACATATCTACCGGTTGCGTGGCAAGGTGGATACTGAAGGCCGCGAGCCGTTGATCAAGACTTTACGAGGTATTGGTTATGTCCTCAAAGACCGCTAATCCCGTCATACATAGCGCCGCATCGCGTATCTCTCTGTGGGCGACGCTGGCATTTGCCGTCGGAACAATGCTGGTTTTTATCATGCTTCATCGCTTCGTCGCCAACGACATCCAGCGACGGAGCGATGCGTGGTTGTCTGGAGAAGTGGAAGTACTCGGTGATGTTGCCGAGCGAACGCCAAAGGACCGTCTCTACGGGCGAGTCGTACGCGAAGTCGCAGAACTCGCAAGCAAAGAGGTGCCGAACAAACTGCGCTCCAATGGAAACGAGAATGATTCGGTCTTCTTCCTTCAAGCCGGGGACGACGGTACGCTCAAGCTTTGGGTTGGTGCAGGTGACGGAACGCCGAACCTGGCAGCCATTCGTGCAAGTAAAGCCGTTCCCGACGTGCCATATGACTTGCATGTGAAAGGATTCAATACCCCCTTTCGGGTGGCATCCGTGCGCCTGAACGATGGCAGCAACATCTATCTCGGGCTCTCGGAGCGAGACGAATTGCGTGTGCTG
>Ga0193716_1001202_pt1 | contig 15354 bp, 14 predicted proteins | sample U2c1metaG_FD_145901 | JGI IMG/M metagenome (GOLD analysis project Ga0193716, IMG submission 145901) | Soil microbial communities from a riparian zone of the East river system, Colorado, United States - U2c1 | ecosystem: Environmental > Terrestrial > Soil > Riparian zone | place: USA: East River...
GTGGTGGGCCAGCTCCTGCTCGGACTCGACGAGGACGACGGACGCGTGCGCGGCGAGCTCGTAGGCGATCGACACACCCGCGATACCGCCGCCGACGACCAGGACATCAACCATGCCAAGAGCTTCGCATAATTGGGTTGCCGCCGCGGTTAGCGTGGTCGGTATGAGTGCGTCGATACGTTTGCGCCGTCGCTGACAGCGGCGGGCCACTCCCTCACTCGTTCGTAGTAGGGCTTCCTTCGGCGTGCGCGCCGCTGTCTCCAAGCACCCCTTGTTCCTGCTGTGCCTGGAGTCAGACACTCATGTCCGGTGTGCATTTTCTGTCCTGTCCCGCCGTGATCGACCGGTTGGTCCGTGCCGCGGACCTCGGCGACGGCGACCTCGTCGTCGACTTCGGCGCCGGTCCCGGCGCGATCACCGCGCCGCTGGCCCGCACGGGCTCCCGCGTGCTGGCGGTCGAGCGTGACACACGGTTCGCCTCGGCGCTGCGCCGCCGCTTCGACGACCGGCCATCGGTCCGCGTGGTGCACGGCGACTTGCGTGCCGTCCGATTGCCACGCCGCGCTTTCACTGTGGTGGCAAGCATTCCGTTCGCGGTGTCCACACCGCTGCTGCGTCGGCTGCTGACCCCCGTCGGCGGCGGGTTCTCGCGTGCCGAGCTGATCGTCGAGTGGGGGCTGGCGAAACGGCTCACCGCCGCCCGGCCAAGGGACCCGGAGTCGGCGTGGTGGGCGACGCGGTTCGCGTTGACGGTGCGGCGCCGGGTGCCCGCAAGGTGTTTCTCGCCGCCGCCCCGGGTGGACGCCGCGCATCTCGCCGTACGCAGGCGGTCCGATGTGGACACTCGGGTGGCGTCGATCCTGTGGGTGCTGCTCGACGCGGCGTACGCGCGGCCGAGGGACCCGGCGCGTGTGGCGTTGCGCGGGGTGGCGCCGAAACGGGCGACGCACCGGTTGTTCGGGTCGCAGCCGGTGTCGGAGGTGCGGACCGACGAGTGGGTCGCGCTGGCACGGGTGCTGGCGGCCGACCGTGGGATCGTGCCGCCGCGACTGCCGCGACACCTCAGCGACCGAGGCGCGTTCGGGACATGCGTGATGCCGTGAAAGGCGCGTTCAGGGCGGTGGGTGCCCTCAACGCGCCTTTCACGGCATGACCGATGTCCCAAAGGTGCCGTTCGGGGCAGCGGCCCCCGCGCCGCGGAGGCCAAACCCGTCACAGCGCGTCGCGCTGCCGGAGCTGGAACACGTTGCCCTCCGGGTCGACGCCGTCGCAGACGAGCCCATCTTCACCCCTGGGCGTTACCGGTTCCAGGAACGGCGTGAGCAGCCCCGGCACCGCCTCGTCTGCGAAACGCAGACCGTCCACCTCGTCGATGTCGTACACCGGGTAGGCGCCCTTGTTCGCGGCGGTCGTCGCGTGGATGGTCATCAGGCCGGCCCGGCGCTGGAACGGCGACCGGGTGATCGTCCACCCGATGACGCCGGTGCGCAGCAACGCGACGGTCCGCCGCGCGCCGACCCCGTGCCGGGTCACGAGGTGGTCCGACGCGAGGCCGTGCCCCAGGTTGCGGTACGCCTCGAGCGCCAGGAGCACCGCGACCGGCGTCAGCACCACCGCGAGGATCCACGCCAGGTGCAGCAACACGGTCGTCAGCAGCCACCCGAGCACCGCGAGCACCCCGACCGGCACCGCGACGGCGAACAGCCCGGAGCCGACGCGCTCTGGCCGCGCGGGGATGGGCGACCAGCGACGTCGCGGTCGCGGCCGGCGAACCCAGCACCTCGGTCGCCACCCGGCGCGCCACCTCGAACGGCGCGGCCGGCAGCACGGTCTTGGGATCGGTCTTGTCGTCGTCGGACTTCTGGCTCATGCCGGTCGCGACCACGTCCACCCGCGCGGCGCCCAGCATCCGCACGCCGAGGCCCTCGACCAACTCGACCCCGCGCAGCCTGCGCTGCTCGAGCGTCAACGACCGGGTGTTCAACAAACCCCTCGTCATCAGGAGGTTGCCGTCCTCGCGGGTCAGCCGGTACCGGAACCACATCTCGACGAACAGGCCGAGCGAACCGACGATCCCGACGACCACGCCGATCACGACCAGCGCCCCGACCAGACCGACGGCCGACAGGTCCTCGAACAGATAGCGCACCAGCCGGAACACCGCGCCCTGCGCGTTGAACCACTCCGACACCTGCATGATCGCGCCGAACGCGGCCGCGCCGAGGATCGGTGTGGTCACGGAGATCGGCGCGAACCGGATCCACCGCCAGTCCAGCTTGGCGAGCTCGCCGGGCGTCTGTTCGACCGACGGCGCGGCCTCGCGGTGCAGCAGCAGCCGCCGCAGCTCCTCCGCGACCGCCTTGTCCACCGGGTCGAGCGTGAGGTGGCTGCCGCTGTCCCTGGTCTGCTGGCCGGTGCCGATCTTGACCTTGGCGAGCCCGAACACGCGCTGCAGCGGGTTCGCCGTCAGGTCGACGGTCCGGACCCGCTCGCGCGGCACCGACCGCCGCTTGTGCAGCACCCACGAGTACCGCAGCTCGATGCGCTCGTCGGTGACCCGGTAGGTGGTGTGCCGGTACCGCATGGTGTCGACGAACGCGGCGACCGCCGACACCACGACGATCCCGGCGATCGCGATCAGCAGGATCGGCAGGATGGCGTCGCCGTCGTCCAGCACGCCGATGATGATCGGGATCGCGACACCGGCGAGGATGCCCGCCACCGTCAGCACGGTCACCACGACCGTGCGCGGGTGGAGCTGACGCCAGCCCTCCTCGAGGGTGGTCACGTCGCGTCCCCCTTGTTCGCCTGCGTGACCTCGGTGAGCCGCTCGACCAGGTCCGCGGCCAGCTCGTGGTCCAGCCCCTTGATCTTGATCGGCCCGGCGGCGGACGCGGTCGTCACGGTCACGCTCGAGAGTCGGAACGCCTGCTCGAGTGGTCCACGGGCGGTGTCGACGGTCTGGATGCGTGACATCGGCGCGATCCGCCACTCCTGCCACAGCCAGCCGGTCCGCGTGTAGACGGCGTCGTCGGTGACCTCCCAGCGGTGCACCCGGTAGCGCCACAACGGCATGACGATGATGTACGGGATCGCGATCACCAGCACCACGCCGAGTGCGAGCAGCAGCCAGAAGCGGGCAGGCTCGATGAGGAACGCCAGCACGGCCAGCACGATCGCCACGACGCCGTTCGAGAGCGCCTCGCTCGTCATCCAGTACCGGACCGCCCTGGGATCCACCTTGTTGGTCGGCGGGCGCAGTCGCACCTGTTGCTCCATGGCTTGTCACGGTAGCGACGACCGCATGCGCGTGCGTCGGCCCGAAGACCGTTTCGGGTGTCATTCCATCGGCTGACATTCCCAGCTATGTTGCCTTTTCATGAAGCGTGCGCTGATGATCTCCCTGCTGGTCCTGGCGACCTTTCTCACCGCGCCGGGCGGCGCGTCCGCGACCACCCTGTCCTGGCAGCCGACCCCGACCGGCACCGACGCGCAGCTACGCGGCCTGTCCGCGGTCAGCCGCCAGGTCGCGTGGGCGAGCGGCCAGCGAGGCACCGTGCTGCGGACCGTCGACGGCGGCCGGAGCTGGCAACAGGTCGGTCCGCCCGACACCGGGACCCTCGACTTCCGCGACATCGAGGCGTTCGACGCGAAGACGGCCGTGATCCTGTCGATCGGCAACGGCACGGACTCCCGGATCTACCGGACCACCGACGCGGGTCGCACGTGGACGGAGTCGTTCCGCAGCACCGAGCAGGCCGCGTTCTACAACTGCGTCGCGTTCTTCGACTCCCGCAACGGCCTCGCGGTCGGCGACCCGGTCGCCGGCGAGTTCCGCATCCTGTCCACTTCGGACGGCGGCCGGTCGTGGCGCCGGGTGCCGGCCGAGGGGATCCCGCCGGCACTCGACGGCGAGTACGAGTTCTCGGCGAGCGGCCAGTGCCTGACGGTGTCCGGCAAGCGGGACGCGTGGCTCGCGACCGGCGGCTCGACGGTCGCCCGGGTGCTGCACTCGGCCGACCGCGGCCGGACCTGGACGGCGAGCGAGACGCCGCTCCTCAGCAGCGAGAGCGCCGGCGTGTTCGCGGTCGCCTTCCGCACGCCCCGCACGGGCATCGCGATCGGCGGCGACTACGCGAACCCGACCACCGCCGTCGACGCGCTGGCGCTGACCGGCGACGGCGGCCGCACGTGGCGCGAGCCCGCGAACGCGCCGACGGGCTACCGGTCGGCCGTCACCTACCACCCGTTCCTGCCGACCGTGCTGATCGCCGTCGGCCCGTCGGGCAGCGACGTGAGCGTGGACGGCGGCCGGCGGTGGACCCAGTTCGCCACGAACGACTTCGACTCGGTGGACTGCGGGTTCGACGGCGCGTGCTGGGCGTCGGGCGCGAAGGGCGCGGTCGGGGTGCTCAAGCTCGACTGGTGACCGGCCGGCTCAGTAGTCGCGCCAGTCCGACGGGTGGAGCGCGGCGGCGGCGAGCATGGCGCCGCCGCCGACGGTGAAGCACAGCGTGGCCGGGGAGAACGCGCTCGACCGGCCCTCGAAATGTGCCGCGAGGGCGAACATCAGCAGCCACCCGAACGCGCACGCGACCAGCAGCACGATGCCGCAGACGCGCGCGAACCGGACGGGACGGCGGCCGACCCGGTCGCGGAACAGGCCGAGCATGGCGATCAGCGCGACCACGATCGCCAGGCCGAACGCGCCGACGACGACGGCGGCCAGCGCCGCCTCCCCGCTGAACGGGCCGTCGCCGGAGTCACCGATGCCGAAGATCGTCGGGAGCATGGCGACCGACTCGTCCTCGTCATCGGCCTTCTCGGTCACCGCAAGGAACGGCACGAACCAGCCGACCACCATCGCGGCCGAGCCGAGGGCCACCACCGCGCGGAACAGGCCGAGCTCGAGCTGGTGCACCCGGTCCCGCAGGGCGTATAGCTGGAGCCGCAGCTCCTTGACCTCGGCGATCTTCTCGTCCATGCCGGGAGGGTAGACGGCCGGGAACGCCGAGAAGGGCACCTCAGGACAACTGATCGTCCGGAGGTGCCCTTCCTGGCGTTGGGAACTAGCCGCGGTCGGCCGCGGGCACGTCGACCGGCGGCTCCGCGTCGGCAGCGGTCAACGGCTCGGCCGAGACCGGCCCACCCTTCGCCGCGTCCTTGCCCCTCGGCAGCAGCAGCGCCGGCAGGATCGCGAGGGCCAGCAGGACCAGCGCCCAGACGAACGTGGACGAGTAGGCGTCCGCGAACAGTGGCGCGACCTGCTGCCGGATGCCCTCCGGCAGGTCCTGCAGCGACGTCGACTGGGCCGGCGCGCCGGGCGGTGCCGGCGGCAGCCGGTCCTTGATCCCGTTGAACAGGATCACCGACAGCATCGCGGTGCCGATCGACGCGGCCACCTGCTGAACGATGTTCAAGCTGGTCGACGCGCGAGCGACGTCCGACTGCTTGAGCGTCTTCAGCGCGGCCGACATGACCGGCATCATCACCATGCCCATCCCGATGCCGAGCACGAACAGCGAGGTGCCGATCGCCAGGTAGGAGGTGTCCGCCTCCAACTGGGTGAACAGCACCATGCCGCCGACGATGATGAGGATGCCGAGCTGGGCGATCCGCGCGGAGCCGACCTTGTCGACGATGGCGCCCGCGATCGGCATCATGATCATCGCGCCGATCCCCTGCGGCGCCAGCAACAGGCCCGCCGCGAGCGCACCCTCACCGCGCACCTGCTGGAAGTACAGCGGGAACAGCAGCATCGCGCCGAAGAACGCGACGGTGAACAGCACCATGGTCACCGAGGCGACGGAGAATCCCCGGTCCTTGAACAACTTCAGGTCGATCAGCGCGTGCGGGGTGCGCAGCGCGTGCCAGACGAACGCCACGACCAGGATCGCGCCGCCGACGGCCGGCAGGTACACCTCGGCGGCGCCGAAGCCACCGTTCGCGGGCACCTTCGCCAAGCCGTAGATCAGCGCGGCGAGACCAGGCGACAGCAGCACCAGGCCGAGGATGTCCAGCTTCTGGGTCGGCTGCGGCTCGTCCGCCTCCAGGATCCGCGAGCCGAGGAACAGCGTCACGATGCCGATCGGCACGTTCAGGAAGAAGATCCAGCGCCACGACACGTCGTCGACCAGCCAGCCACCGAGGATCGGGCCGAGGATCGGGCCCAGCAGCATCGGCACGCCGATCACGGCCATCACGCGGCCGACCCGCTCCGGTCCGGCCGCCTTGGTGAGGATGGTCATCCCGAGCGGCATCAGCAGACCGCCGCCGAGCCCCTGCAGGACGCGGAAGAAGATAAGCGAGGCGGGATCCCATGCCAGGCCGGCGAGCGCGGAGCCCGCCATGAACAGGAAGACCGCGAGCAGGTAGATCCGCTTGGTGCCGAACCGGTCGGCGGCCCAACCGCTCAGGGGGATGACCGTGGCCAGCGCCAGGGTGTACCCCGTGGCGATCCACTGCATCGTCTCCAGATCGGAGTCGAACTCGTCGATCAGGTGGCTGAGCGCGACGTTCACGACGGTGATGTCGAGCATCGCCATGATCGCGCCGAGGACGACCACCGAACCGATCATCAATATTCGTCTGTCGAGCTTCTCCGTGCTTCCCCCCGAGGAAGCCGTCGGTGGAATCGGTTCAGTCACTAGCGTTCCCCTCTAGCAGACGGTTGTGGAGTTGGGTGTGTCCCCGCGCGCGAGAATCGGCGCCAGTGCCTGCGAGAGTTGCTCCCGCTCGTGATCGCTCAGCGACCCGAGACATTCGCGAACGGCCTCGCGGTGCGCCTGCACCAGGCCGGCCACGAACAGCCGGCCGTGCTCGGACAGGCGAACCCGCTTGACCCTGCGGTCCTGATCGTCCTCCCTGCGCGTGACCATGTCGGCCCGAGCCAGGCTCTGCACGGCTCGCCCGGCCGTCGCCATTGACAGCCCCAGCAGCCCGGCCAGCTCGTGCACGGCCAGTTCCTTCTGGCTGTCCGACAGCACGAACAGCGCACGCATTTGGGAGAATGACAGATCGAGTCCACGTGCGACACCCAATATGTGCGCCTCACCGCTCTTCTTCAGCCGTGAGAGAAAGCCCATCACCTCATCGGTGACGGTCTCCACGGACGCGAGCGGCGTTAGTTGCACGGTACAATCATCGCACGCACGCAACTAACTGCAAGTGACTGTGTCTGGGGTCTCAGTACGTAGTTCGGCCTCGCTCAGCCCAAGTCTGGTGACACATAGCGACGAGCGACGGACTGCTCACTCGACGCACCCGGCGACCAGGCTGCGATCCACGGCCGGTGCCCTCGCTCTGGTCGAGGACCCTTCTTCGAGCCAGGAGTACCTGCCGTCGCAGCGTAGCCGTGGCCACCTGAGAGTCCAGGTCGCGGAGCGCGCGAGGCGGTTACCCGTCGGTAGTTCAAGTGAAACCCACAGCCGGCCCGCCCGACTGTCGGTGCGGCGGGGCAGAATGCTCACCCGTGACAGCCACGGCAACTCCCCCTTCCGTCCACCAGCGCATCGCCGAAGAGATCGGCGTCGCCGAGCGCCAGGTGCGCTCGGCCGTGGAGCTGCTCGACGGCGGCTCGACCGTCCCGTTCATCGCCAGGTACCGCAAGGAGGTCACCGGCGCGCTCGACGACGCGCAGCTCCGCACGCTGGAGGAACGCCTCCGCTACCTGCGTGAGCTGGAGGAGCGCCGCGCGGCGGTCCTCGACTCCATCAAGAGCCAGGGCAAGCTGGACGACGCGCTCGCCGCGCAGATCATGGCGGCCGACTCGAAGGCCCGCCTCGAGGACATCTACCTGCCCTTCAAGCCCAAGCGCCGCACGAAGGCCCAGATCGCCCGTGAGGCGGGCCTCGAGCCGCTGGCCGACGGCCTGATCGGCGACCCGAACACCGACCCGCAGGCCGCGGCCGCGGTGTTCGTCAACGCCGAGAACGGCGTCGCCGACGCGCAGGCCGCGCTGGACGGCGCACGCTCGATCCTCGTCGAGCGGTTCGGCGAGGACGCCGACCTGATCGGCACGCTGCGCGAGCGCATGTGGAACCAGGGCCGCCTGGTCGCCAAGGTTCGCGACGGCAAGCAGGAGGCGGGCGCGAAGTTCGCCGACTACTTCGACTTCTCCGAGCCGTTCACCAAGCTCCCGTCCCACCGGATCCTCGCCATGTTCCGCGGCGAGAAGGAGGACGCGCTCGAGCTGGTGCTGGAGCCGCACACCGACTCCGAGCAGCCCCCCGGCCCGTCCGAGTACGAGGTGCGGATCGCGGCCCGCTTCGGCGTCGACGACCAGGGCCGTCCAGCCGACAAGTGGCTCACCGACACCGTCCGCTGGGCCTGGCGCACGCGCATCCTCGTCCACCTCGGCATCGACCTGCGGGCCCGCCTGCGCCAGGCCGCCGAGGACGAGGCCGTGCGCGTGTTCGCCGCCAACCTGCGTGACCTGCTGCTCGCCGCGCCAGCCGGCACCCGTTCGACCATGGGCCTCGACCCGGGCCTGCGCACCGGCGTGAAGGTCGCGGTCGTGGACGCCACCGGCAAGGTCGTCGCCACCGACACCATCTACCCGCACGTGCCCGCGCGCCGCTGGGACGAGTCGCTGGTCAAGCTGCACGCCCTGGCCAAGGCGCACGATGTCGAGCTGATCGCCATCGGCAACGGCACCGCGTCCCGGGAGACCGACAAGCTCGCCGGCGAGCTGCTCACCAAGAGCCCGGAGCTCAAGCTCACCAAGGTGATGGTGTCCGAGGCGGGCGCGTCGGTGTACTCGGCGTCGGCGTACGCGTCGGCCGAGCTGCCGTCGCTGGACGTGTCGCTGCGTGGCGCCGTGTCGATCGCGCGGCGGCTGCAGGACCCGCTCGCCGAGCTGGTGAAGATCGACCCGAAGTCCATCGGCGTCGGGCAGTACCAGCACGACATCTCCGAGCTGAAGCTGTCCCGCTCGCTCGACGCGGTCGTCGAGGACTGTGTGAACGGCGTCGGCGTCGACCTCAACACGGCGTCCGTGCCGCTGCTGACCAGGGTGTCGGGCATCGGCTCGTCGCTCGCGGCGAACATCGTGTCGCACCGGGACTCCAACGGCCCGTTCCGGTCGCGGACCGCGCTGAAGAGCGTCGCCAAGCTCGGGCCCAAGGCGTTCGAGCAGTGCGCGGGCTTCCTGCGCATCCCGAACGGCGACGACCCGCTCGACTCGTCCAGCGTGCACCCCGAGGCGTACCCGGTGGTGCGTCGGATCGTCACGTCGACAGGGCTGGCGCTGCCCGAGCTGATCGGCAACTCGAAGACGCTGAAGTCGCTCGCGCCGACGCAGTTCGTCGACGACAAGTTCGGGCTGCCCACGGTCACCGACATCCTGGCCGAGCTGGACAAGCCCGGCCGCGACCCGCGACCGGCGTTCAAGACCGCGACGTTCAACGACGCCGTGCACACCCTCAACGACCTCAAGATCGGCATGGTCCTGGAGGGCGTGGTCACCAACGTGGCCGCGTTCGGCGCGTTCATCGACGTCGGCGTGCACTGCGACGGGCTCGCCCACGTGTCGCAGCTTTCGCACAACTTCGTCAAGGACCCGCGCGAGGTGGTCAAGTCCGGCGACATCGTCCGGGCGAAGGTGCTCGAGGTGGACCTTCCCCGCAAGCGGATCTCGCTCACGCTGCGGCTCGACGAGGAGGCCGCGCCGCCTCGCGAGCGGGGCCAGCAGCAGCGGGAACGCGGTCCGCAGCAGCGCGGCGGCGGTCAGCAACGCGGCGGCGGCGGCCAGCAGCAGCGCCGGGGTGGGCAGCAGCAGCGTCAGGACTCGGGCGGCGGCGGCGCGATGGCCGACGCGCTGCGGAAGGCGGGCTTCAAGCCCAAGTAGTGGCAGTGGCTACGTGGTCGGTTTCGGAAGTTCTTCGGGGTCGGTCTGGCTCGCCGTGAAAGGCGCTTTCACGGCACCCTCGATGTCCCGAAAGGCGCGTTGAGGGCAGCCAGTGCCCCGAACGCGCCTTTCACAGCACAACACCCCCGCCAGCCACGGCCGAACCACCGAACCCGAACGTCTCAAGCCCGCCCCCCCGAGCGGGCGGCCACGTGATCAACCCGCGTGTCGGCGGTAGCCGGTTGACCAGCGCGAAGTGGCCGAGGTGTGGTGTCGGTGTGTGACTACGCCGTCGACCCCACCTCGGCCGCTCGCTTGTGGACGCTGTCGGAGGAGCGGACGTCGGTACATTCGTAGGCATGGGCAAGGTCTACGAGGGGTTGGAGCCGCGGCTGCGGACGTTCGTCGAGGAGCAGAAGGTGTTCTTCGTGGCGTCCGCGCCGCTGGCCGGGGACGGGCACGTCAACGTGTCACCCAAGGGCAGGGAGGGCACGCTCGTCGTCCTCGACGAGCACACCGTGGCGTACCTGGATTTCGGCGGCAGCCACGCCGAGACCATCGCGCACCTTCGGGAGAACGGCCGGATCACCCTCATGTGGTGCGCCTTCGAGGGCCCGCCCAAGGTGCTGCGCGTGCACGGCCGCGGCGAGCCGATCTTCCGCGACGACCCCCGCTGGCCCGACCTGATCCCGCACTTCACGGCGGCGGACGGGCCCGGCGCGCGGGCGATCATCCTCGTGTCGGCGGTCATGGTGAGCGACAGCTGCGGGTTCGCGGTGCCGTTCATGGACTATCGCGAGGAGCGCACGCAGCACTCCCAGCACTTCGGCCGCAAGTCCGAGGACGAGTTCGCCGCGTACTGCGAGTCCAAGCCACACAACCGCGCCAGCATCGACGGCCTGCCGGCACTTCCGCTACCACTGCCGACGCGGACCGGTTAATCTCGCGCGCATGGCACTGGCCCGTATGGCGATGGTGGCTCTCGACTGCGCGGAACCCGTGCCGCTGGCGGAGTTCTGGGCGGCGCTGCTGGACGGCACCGCGTTCGCGCTCGACGAGCGGGTGTCCGTGGTGAAGACCGACACGACGATGATCGGCACGGTCCGGGTGCCGGACTACCGGCCGCCCACCTGGCCGGGCGGCGAGACGCCCAAGCACATCCACCTGGACCTCGCGGTGCGCGACCTCGACGAGGCGGAGGCCGAGGCGCTGCGGCTGGGCGCCGTCAAGGCGGCGCACCAGCCGCGACCCGACCAGTGGCGGACCTACCTGGACCCGGCCGGCCACCCCTTCTGTCTCACGGTCAACATCCCGTTCTAGGCGGTAACGTGCGCGCATGACGCTGCTCAACGCCACTGCCCGCGAGCTGATCGCCGCGGGCGCGCTCGCCCATCTCGTGACCATCAACGAGGACGGCTCGCCACAGGTGGCGGTCGTGTGGATGGGCCTCGACGGGGACGAGTTGGTCGCCGCCCACCTCGACGGCCGGCAACGCAAGCTGCGCAACATCCGCCGCGAGCCCCGGGTGGTGATCTCCTTCGAGGGCACCGGGGACAACGGCATCGGCATGCGCGACCACCTGGTGGTGCACGGCACCGCCCGCGTCACCGAGGGCGGCGCGCCGGAGCTGCTGCACGAACTCGCCCAGACCTACGTCGGGCCCGGCTCGACGTTCCCGCCGATGGACAACCCGCCGGCCGGGTTCATCACCCACGTGACGGTGACCAAGGTCGGCGGGTCCGGCCCCTGGACCTAACGGCGGATGCGCGTCATCTTCGGGTCGAACAGCGGTTCCTCGGCGACGGTCGCCGCGAGGTGTTCGCCGAAGTACTCGACCGCCACCGGGGTGCCGGGGTCGAGCACGGGCAGCCACGCGTACGCGATGGACTTTCCGATCGTGTGGCCGAACGCCGCGCTCGTGACGTAGCCGGCGGGCCGGCCGTCGAGCCATACGGGTTCCTTGCCGAGCACGACCGACTCCGGCGCGTCCATCGTCAGGCACGTCAGCTTCCTGGTGGGCGGCGGCAGGTCGACGAGCGCGTCGCGGCCGACGAAGTCGCCCTTGTCCAGCTTCACCGCGAAACCCACGCCCGCCTCGTACGGGTTGTGCTCCGTGGTCATGTCCACGCCCCAGAGCCGGTAGCCCTTCTCCAGCCGCAGACTGTTGAACGCGGCCCGCCCGCCCGCGACGACACCGAGCGGCTGCCCCGCCGCCCACAGCGTGTCCCACAGTTTCAGGCCGTACTCGGCGCTGGTGTACAGCTCCCAACCCAGCTCGCCGACGTAGGACACCCGCAGCGCGGTCACCGGCACGTGCCCCACATACGCCTTGGTGGCACGGAAGTAGCCAAGACCGGCGTGTGAGAAGTCCTGTGTGGACAATGGCTGCACGAGGTCGCGGGCGAGCGGCCCCCACACGCCGACGCAGCAGGTGCCCCCGGTCGTGTCCCGCACCGACACCGTGTCGGGCGCGTGCCGGCGCAGCCAGTCGAGGTCGAGGTTCCCGTTGGCGCCCAACTGGAAGTGCTGCTCGCCGAGGCGCGCGACGGTGAGGTCGCTGCGCACGCCGCCCGCGTGGTCGAGCAGCAGCGTGTAGGTGACCGACCCGACGCGTTTCGCGAGGTTGTTGGTGGTCAACCGTTGCAGGAGGTCGAGCGCGCCCGGCCCGGCGACCTCGATGCGCTTGAGCGGCGTCATGTCGTACAGGGCAACGCGTTCGCGGGTGGCGGCGGCCTCGGTCGCGGCGATCGGCGACCAGTACCGCCCGGCCCACTCGCCGCGCGCGGGCGCCGCACCCGGCGGGTTCGACTCGAACCAGTGCGGCCGCTCCCAGCCTGCGGCCTCGAGGAAGTACGCGCCGAGCTCGCGCTGCCGCACATGGAACGGGCTGACCCGCAACGGCCGCGGCTCCGCCATGGGCTGCAACGGATGCACGATGTCGTACACCTCGACGAAGTTCTGTTTGCCGCGCTGCTCGACGAAGTCCGGCGCGAGCTGCACGTCCTCGAACCGGTGCAGGTCGCACTCGTGCAGGTCGGTCGGCGAGCGCCCGTCGACCAGCCACTCGGCCGTCGCTTTCGCGACACCGGCCGAATGCGTCACCCACACCGCCTCCGCCACCCAGAACCCCGCCACGTCCCGGGACTCGCCGACCAGCGGGAACCCGTCGGTGGTGAACGAGAAGACACCGTTGAACGCATCGTCCACAGTGGACTTGCCGAGCGCGGGCAGCAGCTCGACCGCGTCGTCCCACGATGGCGCGAAGTCCTCCGGCGTGAACGGGAGCATGCCGGTCGCCGGTAGCTCGTCGACGGGCATCGGCCGGTGCGCGTACGAGCCGATGCCGATCCGGTCGCCGTGCTCGCGGAAGTACAGGTCGCGGTCCTGGTGGCGCAGGATCGGCGCGGTCGCCGCCCCGGTCAGCGCAGCAAGCGGGCCTGTCTTGGCGTACTGGTGCGCGAGCGGCTGCAGCGGCACGGTCAGCCCGACCAGCCTGCCGACCTTCGGCCCCCAGAACCCGGCACAGCACACGACGACGTCGGCGGCGAACGTGTCCTGGTCGGTGACCACACCGGTCACCCTGCCGTTCTCCTGCCGGATGTCGACGACCTCGTGGTGCTCCAGGAACCGCGCGCCACGCGCGATCGCCCGCCCGGCCTGCAGCTCACCGGCCCGGACGGCGTTCGTGAGCCCGTCGGTCGGCACGTGGTAGCCGCCGAGGATCCGGTCCTCCTCGAGCAACGGGTGCAGGCCGGCGCACTCGCGCGGGGACAGCAGCCGCGACCCGATGCCCCACGAGGTGGCCCAGCCGTGCTTGCGGTGCAGGTCGGCCCAGCGCGCCTCGGTGGTCGCGACCTCGATGCCGCCGACCGGCTGGTGACACCCCAGCGCGACGTACTTCTCGACCGTGTACCTGGCGAGCTCGGTCATCGTCTTGGCGGGGTTGGTCTGGAACACCAGGCCCGGCGCGTGCGAGCTGGAGCCACCGGTGGCGAAGAGCGGCCCCTGGTCGAGCACGGTGACGTCGGTCCAGCCGCGCTCGGTCAGCTCGTCGGCGAGGGCGCAGCCGACGATGCCGGCCCCGATGATGACGACCTTCGGCATATCGTTCCTTCTTGCACAACTCGTGGAGCAATACGCAACAGTGTCAACGCCGTCGCGAGCACGGTCAAGGGACCGCTCCCGGCCGATTCGTCGTAGGTTCAGCGGCATGGCGAGACGCGCGTTGCCGATGTACCTGTGGCTGGTGCTGGCGATCCTGTTCGTCCAGATCATCCTGAACGTGTTCGGCGGGGCCGTGCTGCTGTACGCGATCAGCGCGGACCCGGCGATGCCCGAGTCGGGGCTGCTGTACTTCGTGGTGTGGTTCTCGCTGCTGGCGTCGGCCGTGCTGGCGGTCAGCATGCTGTTCCTCATGCTGCGCAACCCGTGGGCGCGGTACCCGATCATCGGCGTCGAGGTGCTCAGCATGCTGAGCGGGCTGATCTCGCTGGTGACGTCCGGCACGCCGACCGGCATCGCGAACATCGCGCTCGGCTTCGCCGTCATTTCCATGCTTGCCCGCCTCGAGGTGCGCGAATGGCTCGCGGACGTGCGGACCCCACCGGGCGATTGGCCCAGTCCGGCCGGGGCCGAATTGGATCTCGGCACCGGTCCACAAGGGACCTATGGTTGGCCGCGTGACTGATGTGATGACCCCGCTCAACCTGGCCGTCCGCAACGCGGCCGGACTGTGGAGCGCCCTCGGCAAGGCCAGAGGCCACGACGTGGTCCGCGGCCCCGGCTACCTCGCCGTGTCCGGCGGGCAGGCCGGCACGCGTGTGCTGATCCTGACGCCCACCCCGTCGCAAGAAGATGTCGCGGCCGTCGTCGCGCTGGTCGGCGCCGCCGAGAAGGTGGTCGTGGAAGACGCGTTCAACGTCGTCGACATGGCGCCCGCCGGCCTACGATCGCGGCAGCTTCCGGTCATGATCCGAGATCACGGGCCCGCCCTGCCCGCGCCAGCGCTGCCCGTCAAACGCATCGGCGTGGACCAGCTCGAACTGGTCGAGAACCTGGTCGTGCACGGCTTCGAGCTGGAGAACTTCCAGCCCTACCGAGCCGGCGAAGCGTTCCCGCCAGAGCTACTCACCCGCGCCGAGGTGGGCCTGTACGTGATCGACCGGGAGGGCGAACCGGCCGGCGCGTGCCTGACGATCACCGACCACGGCGTGACCGGCATCTACTGGGTGACGACCGCGCCGGAACACCGCTCCCGAGGCGTCGGCCGACAACTGATGCACGCGATCCTCGCGGAGGCGGGCGACCAGCCGGTCACCCTGACCGCGGCCTCGGCGGGCAAGCCGCTGTACGACTCCCTCGACTTCGAGGTCATCGGCCCGTCGACGTGGTGGCTGTGACAGGTTTGGCCTCCGGCCCCCGATTCCCAGCCTACCGGTGACCACCGACAACGACGGCTGCCGCGAACGTGGTTGTCCACAGCCGGGTCGGTTGTCCACAGACACGGC
>Ga0193716_1001203_pt1 | contig 15352 bp, 12 predicted proteins | sample U2c1metaG_FD_145901 | JGI IMG/M metagenome (GOLD analysis project Ga0193716, IMG submission 145901) | Soil microbial communities from a riparian zone of the East river system, Colorado, United States - U2c1 | ecosystem: Environmental > Terrestrial > Soil > Riparian zone | place: USA: East River...
ATGTGGACGGAGCCCTGCGCCTGACGCGTCAGGGATCGCCATCGGTTCTGCGGAAGACCCAGAGGATACGGGAACGCAGCCGCGGGTTTTTTGAAGCTTTTCCGCCGCGGGACGGGAGATTTTCGTTTTCGCGGGCAGAGCGCGAGGCATTTCTCGAGCACAACCGCGAAGCGTACGACGCGCTGGCTTCGGCGCTGAAGAGTCTGGAAACGGAAATCAACGCAATTACCCAGAAGCCGGAAGAACTGGTGCGCATGTCGCGGCGTAGTTTTGAGCTGCGGCAGGAACTTTCCTTCTTGTTCGAATCGAATGAACGGAACTTCGTGTATTGGTACGAGCGGCGCAACAAAGGCGTGTTTTTGACGGCCACGCCGATTGATGTGAGCCAGATTTTGCGGGAACGCTTGTTTGAACAGTTTGACACGGTGGTGATGACTTCGGCGACGCTGACAGTGGGCGGAAGATTCGACTACATTCGCGCGCGGCTGGGCGTCGACCATTCCCGGGACCAGACCCTGGCCGCGGAGTTTGACTACCCGGCGCAAGCGCTACTGTACCTGCCGAGGAAGATGCCGGATGTGCGCGACGCGGGATTTTCCGCCAAGGCCGCGGATGAGATTGTGCGGCTGCTCGAGCTGAGCCAGGGGCGGGCCTTCTGTCTGTTCACCAGCTACTCGCAGATGAACGATCTGTATCAGCGCGTGAGTTCGCGCGTGACGTTTCCCTTGCTGCTGCAGGGGACGGCGCCGCGCTCCGCCTTGCTCGAGAGATTCAAGAATACGGGAGGCGCGGTGCTTTTTGCGACGGCCAGTTTCTGGCAGGGCGTGGACGTGCCCGGGGACCAGCTTTCCTGCGTGATCGTGGACCGGCTGCCGTTTGCGGTGCCGAGCGATCCGATTGTGGCGGCGCGGGTGAAGGCGCTCGAGGACGAGGGACGGAACCCTTTTGCCGAATTTCAGGTGCCGGCGGCGGTGCTGGCGCTGAAGCAGGGCTTTGGACGGCTCATTCGGACCAAGACTGACAGGGGCGTGCTGGCGCTGCTCGATACGCGCATCCAACGAATGCCCTATGGTAAAATTTTTCTGGAGTCGCTGCCGAGCTACGGGACGACGTATGAGCTGGCGGATGTCGCTCGTTTTCTTGAAGCGTCAAACCCCGACTGAGCCGGCCTCCTCGAGAAAGTTCCGGAGAATGCATGTTTCAGGTGAGTGTGGAAGATACGTTTTCGTCCGGGCACGCCCTGCGCGGTTACAAGGGCAAGTGCGAGAACGTGCACGGGCACAATTATCGCGTGCGGCTGACGATTGAAGGGCCGCAACTGGATGCCATCGGATTGCTGGTGGATTTCACGCAGGTGAAGAAGATCATGCGGGAGATCATGGGACGGTTGGATCATCAGTTCATCAATGATTTGGAGCCGTTCAGAACCCTGAATCCTTCGGCGGAAAATATGGCGCGCTATTTTTTTGAGGAAACGGCCAAGCAGTTGTCGGAACTGCCTCCGGGGGCGCGACTGACCGAAGCCGTCGTCTGGGAGACCGATACCAGCAGGGCTAGCTACCGGCCCGGAGCGTAGACGCGAGAGCGCGCGGAGAGTGACGTGAATTACGCGTACTTGATTATTTTTATGCCGGCGGCGCTGGTGGCGCTTGGCTACATTTTTGTTCTGCGCTCCATGGGATTTGCGCCGGGATATCCGCGGTTGCTTTTCGTCGTGGGGACCTTTGCGGCGGCAATTTATTGGCTGTCCCAGCGGACCCGGAAGAAAAAGGGGCGAACCGAACTCGTTTGACCAGCGCGTCATGTTCATTACCGAAATATTCAAATCCATTCAAGGCGAAGGCACTCGAGCGGGGTTGCCGTGCATTTTCGTGCGCCTGACCGGGTGCAATCTGCGCTGCACCTGGTGTGACACCGCCTATGCCTTCGCCGGAGGGCAGAAGAGAACGGTCGCTGAAGTTCTGGCGAGCGTCGATGAACTGGCAGGACGCCGCGCGGAGAAGCCGGGATCGCCGGCGGCCATCCCGCTGGTCGAATTGACCGGCGGAGAACCACTCCTGCAGGAGGAAGTTTATCCGCTTGCCGAGCGCTTGCTCGAGGCCGGCTATACCGTGATCATTGAGACCAGCGGCGAGAGATTTATCGGCAAACTGCCGCGGGAAGTGCTGAAGATTGTGGATGTGAAATGTCCGGATTCCGGGGAAGCGGATACCTTTGCGATGCGGAATCTTGCAGCGCTCACAGAAAACGATGAAGTGAAGTTTGTACTTTCCACGCGACGCGATTATGAGTTCGCGCGGGACTTTACCCGGGATCACGATTTGCCGCGGCGTGTGCGGCAGGTTCTGTTTTCGCCGGTGTTCGACGATCCGGTAGGGAAGTGGCAGGGACTGGAGCCGCGGCAACTGGTCGAGTGGATTCTTGAGGATAAGCTGCCGGTAAGACTCGGATTGCAGCTGCACAAATTTATATGGCACCCGGCGACCAAGGGCGTTTGAGGAACATGGGTAAGAATTCGCAAAAAGCGGTGGTTCTGTTGAGTGGAGGAATGGACTCCTGTGTCTGTGCCGCAGAAGCGCGCGAAGCGTACGGGGCCGGCGGCCTGGCTCTGCTGCATGCCAGTTACGGGCAAAGAACGCAGCAACGCGAACGGCAGGCGTTTGAAGCCATCGGCGATTTTTATGGAGTCGGCGAGCGACTGGTGGTCGAGCTGGATTACTTTCGCGCGATTGGCGGGTCGGCACTGACCGACACAGCGATTGCCGTGCCGGAAAACGCATTGGCCGCTGGTGAAGCGCACGGGAGCTCGATCCCGGTGACCTATGTGCCGTTTCGCAATGCGCATTTTCTCGCGGTGGCGGTGAGCTGGGCGGAAGCGATGGGGGCCCAGGCGATCTATATTGGCGCCGTGGCCGAAGACAGTTCGGGGTATCCCGATTGCAGGCCCGAGTATTACCGGGTGTTTCAGGAACTGATACGCACGGGGACCCGGCCGGAGACCGAGATTCAGATCCAGACGCCGGTGATCGCGTTGAAAAAGAGCCAGATAATCGGGCGTGGCATCACGCTAGGAGCGCCCCTGCATCTAACCTGGTCATGCTACCAGGGCGAAGCCGAAGCCTGTGGCGCCTGCGATAGTTGCCTGCTGCGCCTGCGAGCGTTTGCGGAGGCCGGAATGAAGGACCCCATATCCTACCGGCAGAGCTCGCCTGCGCACCGCTGAGAATTGGATTGAGCCCATTGGAATCTGGCCCAGATTAGAGATAATAGGTCGCGCAGCGGCAGTCTCGCCGACCGAGGGGCCTTTCCCGAAAATAGGACAGGGAGTAAGCGGGACGATCGCAGCAAGGATTGACCGTTCGGCGGTCGGGGTTAAACACGTAGTGACAGGAGAGTCGAGTATGAGGAGCGGGAAAAAGATTTGGACGCTCGCGTTGTTGTTGGCAGCTGGATTGGCAGCTACGATTGCCCCGCGGGCGATGGCGCAGAACGACGGTGCGATCTCTGGGCAAATTCTCGACGTGGAGGCTAAGCCATGGGCCGATATCGCGATTCAAATCCTCAGTGATCAGGGCGCCAAGGCGGAGACCAAGACCGACAAGAATGGAAATTTTGCATTTCACAATTTACGTTCCGGGCTTTACGACGTATCGATAGTTCTGCCCGCACCCAACCAGCCCTATAAATCACAGGCGCGCGTGCAAGCCGGCGGCGATGCCAAGGTGAGCATCAACTTCAAGGACGTGGTGGGAAAGCAGGGAGCGGAATATCAGGAGAAAGTGAAGAAGCAGGAAGAAGAAAAGAACAAGTTTGAAGGCCTGAAGAAGCACTTTGCGGACGGAAATGCACTGCTTGATCAGGAACGCGCGGCAAAGGCGGACCTGGCCAAAGCCCCGGCCGACCAGCGAGACGCGGCGAAACAGAAAGTAACCGATCTAGCCGACAAAGCTGTCGCAGAATTTCAAGCGGCACAAAAATCCGCCGGAGAAAAGGACGCGAACCTGCACCTGGTCTACGCCAAGCTGGGTGAGGCTTACGACGTGGCCGGGCGGAACGACGAAGCGATCACGGCATATCAACAAGCTATAGCGTCCAAGCCGGACGTTCCCGGGTATTACAACAATATGGGGAACGTGCTGGCCCGGGCGGGAAAAATCGATGAAGCGAAGGCGGCCTATACCAAGAGCGCAGAACTCGATCCTCCCAATGCCGCAGGCGCTTGGCTGAATTTTGGAATTTCCTTGTCAAACGCTGGACGGCTTAAAGAAGCCGTGGAGCCCCTCAAAAAGGCCACCGACATTGACCCCAAGAATCCCAAAACCTGGTATCTGCTGGCCACGGCGATGGTGGGTTCGATGGAAACAAAGAAAGTGGGAGACAAGCTGGAATTTACCGTATTGCCGGGCACCGTTGAAGCCTACCAGAAAGCGCTCGAACTGGATCCCAATGGCACCTGGGGTCTGCAGGCCAAACAGGGGCTCGATGGATTGCAGCAGATGTCGCCCGGAATCGAAACCAAGGTGAACAACAAGAAGAAGAAAAACTAGCGCGATTTTTTGGTCGAACTGAGTATGGCCGGCTCCGCAATTGCGGGGCCGGTTTTTTTTGGTACGGCGATGGCCGCGGGGCCTAGCGGTGCATGAGCGTGCCCGTGATTTTTGTCCGACGAAGAGCCCAAGCAAACGTAACCATCGAGGCCGGCAGGAGAATAATTGCAAATACGGACAGGATGAGCAGCGGCTGCCACAAGACAATCAGCGTCGCGCCGCCCAGTAAAGCGGAGCGCATGGCTTCCAGCGCATAGGTGACCGGATTGAAGCGCGCGACAAGCTGCAGCCACGGCGGAAGAATGCTCACCGGGAACAGCATACCTCCGGTGACACTGGAGACGCCGAGGAACAGCCATTTGGCGGGATTGCCCCGCTTGTACAGGAGAACGTAGCCGGCAGAGAAAATGCCGAGTCCGGAGAAAGCCAGCAGGGTGATGAAAAGTACGGTGATGACGCTCAGCCAATTTGCGCCCGCGAGCGGAAATGCAAACAGCACGGCGGCCCACACGAGATAGACTCCGATGCGTAAGGTCGTCGCCGCAAACGGATATAGCGCTGAACCGGCGAGCATCACAGGAAGCGATGTCTGCGTGATAAGCAGGTGTTCGAATGTGCCGGAATTGCGGGCTTCGTCGATACTGCGGTCAAAGGTGTCCAGGGCGGCGTTGAAATAGTCGAGGAAGACGAATCCCACCAGCGAGAAGGCGAAGTAGGTTCCGCCCTGCGGTAGTGCGTTTTGCAGTTGCGGGCTGTCCACCAGGCGGCCAACGTAATAGAACATGGCCGCTCCGAACAGCGCTTCGACGGCTTCCAGAACAAAAACGGCGCGATAGGTGCGCGCAATCGAGAAGTCGCGATGGAAAAACATCCAGAGCGTGCCGAAGATGCTCATGAAGTCACGTCCGTAGGTGCGCCGGACGGAGTGTGGCCGGTGAGTTTTAAAAAGACTTCTTCAATGGTCCTGGAAGACGATTGCTGTTTTAGAGCAACGGGGGTATCGCAGGCGACGAGTTGGCCGGAATCGATGATGGCGACGCGGTGAGCGAGCTGTTCGATTTCCGGGAGCGTGTGCGAAGCGAAAAGCAGTGAGGTGCTGCCCGTCCCCAGAATTTGCGTTTCAAGGTAATGGCGAAAGTCGGCGGCGGCGATGGCGTCGAGGCTGCGGGTAGGCTCGTCAAGAAGCAGGACGCGAGGCTCGTGAAGCAAGGCGCGGACCAGGCTCAAACGCTGCACGGTGCCGCTCGACAGCGTGCGCACCTGGCGACTAAGCGCGTCCGTGAGATGGAATTGGCTGGAGAGATCGTCAATGCGTTGCGCCACTCGGGCGGGTGCCAGGTAATTTAACCGTCCGAAGAAATGGAGATTCTCGCGACCCGTAAGCCGAGGGTAGAATCCGTGATCGGTTCCGGCATGATAGCCGAAACTGGCACGCGCCAGTCGCGAATCGCGGGCCGTGTCGTAGCCGGCGATGCGGGCCCGTCCGCGCGTGGGAAGCAGAAGAGTGGCAAGAATGCGCAGCAACGTGGATTTGCCCGCGCCGTTCGCGCCGAGCAGAGCGACCGATTCACCCTGCTCGACCGACAGCGATATTCCCGCGAGCGCCACGATCGATGGCTTCTCGAAGGGCTGCAGGAATGCGCGCCAGCCGTTGCGGGTGGGAGGGAAAGCTTTTTCGAGCGCTTCGATGGCAATCGCGACGTTGAACACCAGGAAACTTATAACCTGTCTTTGCTTTGAAGACAAATCGGGCTCGTAAAATGAAAATAGGCCGGACTGCTCCGCCGGTCCACAAACCCGTCGATCACCTGCCGGGCGGGATCGGCCGGGGCCAACTCTCCCGGAGAGACAGACCGCAAACCGCGTTGCTGGCCTGCGGCCTGGTCCCCGCAGCAAGCCCGTAAAAAAATGCCCCCAGCTTCGCTGAGGGCATCTTCTCAGTTATTTGCCGTCCGGCAAGTCAGTTTCCTGACAGTCGGTTGGGTCCGGCGCAGTTCTCGGGCGAACTAGATGTTCGTTTTTTGCTTGATGATGTGTTTCATTTTCAGCTTGCCGGCCGGAGCTGCCGGAAGTTGAACATCCAGAGACGCTTCCGACTTGTTCCGCAACACACCCACTTTGACGGATTGCTCTTTGTCGCTTTCCTTTGCCGATAGTTTCTCGCGAAGATCACCGACAGAACGGATGCGATCCCCGTTGATGCTGGTAATCACATCGCCTGCTTTCATCCCGCTTTTTTCCGCCGGAGATCCTGAATTCACGCTGCGGACGAGGACGCCTTCCCCTTCCGGGGCTCCGAAAAACGTGCCCAGCTGCCCGCTCAGATCTTCTGCGTCAATTCCGAGACGCGGGCGCGCGTTGGGAGCCATCATGGTGTCCCAATTCATGGGGGGGATTTCGGCAATTTCCGGCAGCGCATCGATTTCTGGCATGGGCCCGCCGTCCGGTGTGCGGAAAGCAAATACCCCGGGCGTGGAACGCAGAAACGTCTTGTTACCCATCTCTGATTTGCCCAGTGTGGCGGTGATATTTTGCGAACGGCCATTGCGCCAGACCGCCAGTTGCACGGCGCGCCCGGCGGGAATTTCATGGATAAATCGGCGAAATTGCACGGACCCTTCTACGCGCTGGCCGTTAATTTCAGTGATGACGTCGTTCTCCTTGAGGCCGGCTTTGGCTGCCGGGCTGTCGGGAAGAATCTTTCCGACCAGCACGCCACGCTCGGCCGGGAGTTTGAGTTCCTTGGTCTTGTCCGCAGTTACTTCCTGGGTTTCCACGCCGAGCCAGCTCGAACCGCCGTCAAACATGACATTGAACGTTCCTTCTTCCGGGGCCGGCGGCGGTTCCTGAACCAGAGCCAACCTGGGCGCCTGGTCCTGCATGGATTTTGCGGGGCCGGGAAGCGCTGCCAGAATCAGGCTGACACCGGCGAGCCCGCCCGCCATGAGCACGAGTTTGCTTTTCATTCCTCTCTCCTCCTAAGACACTTAGACGCGGGAAAAACTAAACCGTTGAACGCAATATAACGAGACGAATGCCGCCGTTTACCGTGTGCAGACGGATGGCGGGACCGCCCCGGCCCAGCTGGCCATGTATTTCACGGGGCCGCAGGCTGCTCTGGTAGGTGACCGGAAGTTCGGAAAAGAAATTACCGTTCAGGCAGCGGGCTTCGAAGTCGGCCTGGGTGTCTGCGGGAACGGCAACCAGCACGGAGCCGTTGGTCGTTTCCGCGCTGGCGCCCGATTTCTCGCGGAAATGAGCCATCTCCAGACGCACGTTGCCGTTGGTGGTGTGAGCGCGGATGTTGCCGCCGCCTTCATAGACTTCGATGCTTCCGTTGACGGTGTGCACGTCTTCGATGGAATTGACGCCGGCGATGCGCAGGGTGCCGTTGATTGTGCCGAGATGTTCGAGGTGTGCCGCATGGGGTACGCGGATTTTGTATTCAACAACGACTTCGACGCCTTCATTTTGCGGATAGTGCGTCGAAATGGAAACGGCCCCGGGTTTGGCATCCACGTCGATCGAGACCCGGTCGAGATCGGATTCGCGCTGCTTGGCGGTCTTGACGGCGTGGACCTCGACTTCGTCGCGATCCCAACCCTGGACGTCGACCGTGCCGTTGACATTTTGCAACTCGAATGAGCCGTCTGATTTGAGCGGATACGTTTGATTGAAATCCTTGCTGATGGCGTAGCTCGGAGTGGCCCAGCCGGCAGCCAGGATCAAGGCAAAAACAGAGAGCCATCGTGAGGTGTTGCGCAGCATAGAACTTTACCCCCTTCGAGATGCTTTTCGACTTCGAAAACCCGGGACCCGACAAAGCTTTTGCTCGGCAACAAGACCGGCGAACGCTCATTGCAGCTGAAAATTGAATGTAACCGTCGAGATGACTTCAAGCGGTTTGCCATTGCTCCACACCGGTTTAGCGCGCCATTGCTTTACGGTGACGATGGCGGAATCCGCCAGCACCGGTTCTCCTTGGAGGAGCTTCTGGACTTCCACCCGACCGTCTTTGGTTACGCGGACCTGCAGAGTGACCTTGCCCTGAACGCCAGCGCGTTTTGCAAGATCGGGATAAGAAGGATGCGGAAAATAGATGAGGCGCTTCAGGAACTCGGTAGGATCTTCGCGAAGACCGCCGGTGAAGGCGATTTCCAGCTTGTCCATCCAATTTTCCAGCCAATCGCCCTGCCCTTGGGCAGGCGCCGGAGGACCCGGGTTGACGTCGGGCGCTGGCATGGTTTGCGGCTGCGAATTGGAAACATCTCGCATGCGGCCGCTGATGCGGTCCTGCTGCTCGCGGATCAGAGATTCGCGCAGGGCAGTTTGTGAATCAAGGAATTCCAGACGGATTTTGCCGGAAGTGGTGCGGAGTTTGAGCAGGGGGCCGCCGCCGTTGAGTGCCACGGTTCCTTTTGCCCACGGAGTACCGTTGTTGAGGGCGGATTGAATGGAAAGGTTGAGCGCAGGATCGGCTTCGATTTTGCGTTCGCTGCCGGACGAAACGATGGCGTCGATCGTCGCTGCCAGGTTACGCGGGACAAAGACGATGATGTCGCCCTCGACCGAAGTAAGTTGCGATGGGCCGGAGAGATGAACCATGTCGCCGCCGGACGATGTGTCCGGGCTGATCCAGGCGGTAATCGTGCCGACGCCGGTAGCAGCCTGGATCGTGCCGGAAACGTGGGTGAGACAGATGCTGCCGCCATTGGATTCGACTTCCATGGGGCCGGTGACGTAAAGAATGCGCACGCCGCCGCCACCGGTTTGCGCGCGAACCGAGCCGCGGACTTCGCCGAAATCGATCTGGCCGCCGACGGTGCGCACGTTTACAAAACTCTTGGCATGGCCGACGGTGATGTTGCCGCCGTCGGTGCTGAGGTCGGAGCGACCGCCGATTTGTTCGGCGCGGATATGGCCGCCACCGGTACGAAGAGTGGCGTCTCCTGAAATATTTCCGACATTGATGTGGCCGCCCGCGGTGAAGGCATTCAAGTCACCGGAAACATCGAGGACCTGAATATGCCCGCCTTCGGTTTGCAGTTTAGCAACCGGGCGGCCGGCGGCCGCGTTGCGGATCTTATTGATGCCAATGCGGCCGGTGCGAATGTTGCCGCCCTGGGTCACCAGAGAGGCGGTACCGCCGATGTCCTGGGTTTCGATGTCGCCGCCTTCGGTGTTGACGTCGACGTTGTAGCCGGGCGGGATGGCGATTTCAAATTGCACCCAGAATTGCGCGTTGCTGTTTCCGCGCGCCATTTCCGCCGGAAGGTTTCCAAAAAGCTCGACTCCGGCGGAAGTCGCAGCTGCTTTCAGCGTGTAGTGATCTAAAAGCTTCTGCGCCAGTGGCTGTTTCGCGTCGGTTTCAATTCGAACGGAATAGCGAACGACCGGAGACGTGCCGGATTCCAGGCGAACAATCCGCACGTTGCCGAGATCTGTTTTTACCCTCAGCGTCAAACCATCCTTGGTTTGCAGGGTGCCGGAACGATTTGTGGAAATGTGAGCGCCGCTTAACTCGCCCGGGACACCGAGATTTCCCGGACCGCCAGCGGAAACGGCGGGGGACAAAAACATTGTTGCAAAAATCACGGCGAGGAAGCCGTCAAGAGGCGCAAGCCAAAAGCGGCGAAGAAATATTTGAAAATGGTGCATGCTCAAATCCAGCGGAATCCAGTCTCCGAAGCGCTCGAGCGTCTTCGCCATCCGATGTTATTGAACGTCTCGCGGGCCGATTTGACGCAACGCCGCGGCACTACGCAACCGCACGTAGCGGCTGGGGTCACGATGCTGCAATTCTTCAAGAGCGCGGACGACACGATCCAACGAAGAATCTGCGGGGATAGTAGGCTCGGGGGTGTCCATGGAGTTGGCGGCTTCTGGAGCGTTCATGGAATCCAGAAATTTGCTGCCCTCCAGAGAATGCACCAGCAAGTTCACGGCTTCGACGCGGACGCCGGGATTGGTATCTTTTTCAAGGGCTTCGAGCAGCGCGTCGCGGACGGGTTGGTCGGCGGCGGCATCGCGAAGAGATTCGAAAGCTTTCATGCGCACGGCGGGATTGTCATCCCGGCGTGCGGCCGTAAGCAGAGCCCGGCGGACTTCAAAATCTCTGGCGCGCGCTTTCAAAGCGTCCAGGCAATCCAGGCGGACATCGGCGTGGGTACGATCTCCGTTTTCGACAATGTAGGTCAGCACGCGGCGCATATCCGGATCATCCACGTTGCCGGAAAGGACCAGTGGCTGTTCGGCGCTGAGTTTTACCTGCATGGTGCCCGGTATGGAATTTTGCGCGGGTGAGAAACTGATACCAGCAACTGCCATTTTCGAAAGCTGGTCGTCGGTTAGTTTTGGTCCGGCGATCACGTTCATCGCCTGGCCGGTGTAACTACCGCCGACAAAGCTTTGCAGCCACGGCGTTAGTTGCGCGCCAAGGACGAGTCCGAAGAAAACCAGGAGTGCTCCGCTCCAAGCAGGACGCAGGGCCATCCACTGGCGGAGCCAGCCGAACGGGCGCCAGTTTTCGTTCACCGGGGGAGCCGAAAGATCGTCCAGGCTTTCCGACAGTTCGCTGCGGCACTGGGAAAGCAAGATTCCCGCAATGTCGAGATCGTCAGCCGATTGCGGCAGGGATCGAAACGCTTCCTGCATTCGCCGCTCATCGGCGAGTTGCGCCGAACAATCCGCGCAAAGGGGAAGATGAGATTCAATGGCGATTTGTTCCCGCTCGCTGACTTCGTTGCAGACATAGAAAATGAGCAGCGGCGCAATGTGCTTGCAGGAGATATTGTTCTTGAGGAAGCTCATCGCAAGCCTCCCAGCTGGCTGCGGAGTTTCCGGGTAGCGCGAAAGAGGGAATTCTTCACCGTCTCCTCGGTGGTGCCCAGGGCATCGCCGATGGCGCGCAGCTTCAAGCCTTGGTAGTGCTTCATTTCGAAAACAACCCGTTCACGGGGGGAGAGGCGTTCCATCGCCACGGCAATCTGAGCGCGAATTTCCTGGCCGAAGAGGGTCTTTTCAGGATCAAGTGCGGGGCGGTGCTCGCGCTGGCGTTCGAAGAAGTCGGTAACGCCTTCTTCCTGGTGAGCGGACACCAGCTCGGGAGCCTGGTCCTCCGGTCGCGCCTGGCGGCGACGAAGGTGATCAAGGCAGACGTTGGTGACGATGCGGTAGAGCCAGGTGTAGAAGCTGCATTCGAAGCGGAAACGGTGGAGATTGCGGTAGACCTTGAGGAAAGCTTCCTGATAGACGTCGCGGGCGTCTTCCGGGCGCTTCATGAGGTTTAAAGCCAGACGCAGGACATCGCGGTCATAGCGACGAACCAGTTCCTCAAAAGCGGCGCGGTCGCCACCCTGCGCCTCTGCCACCAAGGTGCGCTCATCAAGGTCGGGCAAAGAGATCACCGAGGCCAAGGCAGTGTGTACGCTGCCTGTTTGGCCTCTTTCATCGGCCAAAGCCAGAGCCCATCTTGGAAGCGGCATAATTCGCTTTCTCTTCGCGTTTGCTCGTGCTGGGACTTGTGCCACAACACTTTAGCCCAGATTCGACGGTCGGGCCAAATAAACACCGCCGGGAGACTACCTTATATCGACGCACAAACACCCCGCGGGTAAGCAACCACTTCCCCTAGTTACAACGCAAGAGCTGTGGAAATTGTTTCCTGCAAACCGCAGAAAAAATGCGATTTATCGGCCCCGGCGACGTCCTCAGGGGGAGTTCAGAGGCGCTGGCCCGCAGGGTCTGCCCCGGCCCTCCGCCACAAGACCACGGGCCACAGGAACAGCACGGCCAGGGCGGCAAGCAGCGCGCAGGCATTCACGCGGTAGAACGGATTCGGCTGGCGAAGCAATTCCTCGGCTGCGCCGAGAATCGTGCTGCCGGCGACCAGTAAAAAGCACCCCAGAATGTTCAACTGCATGAGGTAGCGGACACCGAGCGTGACCATCCCCAGGACGAAAATGCCTGTGGTCCACTGTTTTGCAAAGGCCAGCGGGCCGATCCAGTTGCTGCCCACCGTCGCGAGCGTGGCTAGGAGGAAAAGGAAAATTTTCAGCGAGGTTGGGCGAACGCAAGCAAGAACAAACGACGCCACCAGCGCCACGGCTCCGGTGTACAACAAGCCGCGCATCAGCGCCGTTGCAAAGACGGATGCGGCGGGGAATACGGCATCAAAAGACCCCGCAAAGGAAGACTCCATCCAGCGATGAAGCGTCACAGTGTGGGGCGTGGCAGCCCGGGAAAGATGCTGCAAGCCGGCCAGCACAGCGGAACCGCCAAGACCGATGACGAGTGCGTCACGATAGTAGGCAGACGGCATACCCAGCCAGCCGGGGAGTCGCTCACGGCCAAACGCCACGGTGCCGAAATACCAAGCCACGCTGAACAGAAATGCAAAGGCTCCGAAATAGAAGGGAATGCCCAACAGAAAACCGACGGCCAGGGTGCCAATCATGGTTTTAAAGGGAATGGCGGTCTGGTAGGTGTTCAGGGCGTTGGCGATGGTGCTTCCGCAGGCGAGATTGACGAGGTAGGCGAGAAGTGACCAGGAAGCCCAGAATCCGAGACGCTTCCAGGGAACGGATCGCGCGGCGTCGGAGCGAAGATTTTTCAGGAAAAAAACGAGAATGGTAATGGCGAATCCCAGGAAGAAAATAACCGGCAGAACGTAGCTGAAAATCGCGCGCGGAAGCGTGGTCTCCGCCTGCTGGCGGCGCCACTCGTCCGGAATCTTGATTTCGGTACCGTAGTCGCCCACTTCGTTGCCGAATATCTGCACGGTAATGCGGGAAAAGGCGTCTTTGGCAGGATCGGGCCGAGCGGCTGACGGATTTAGCGGAAGGTTTTGCTGCCAGGTGAGAGAGTGGTCGATACGTTTCGGTTTCTTGTCGGATGTGGATTCCACGAGCTTCCACTGGCTCAGATCGATGTTCTTTTCCTCGCGCAGGTATTTTTCCGCGATGGCCACTGCCTGATCTTTGGGCAATGATTCGCCGGGGGCATCTTCGGCCAGGGTGTGCCGGAACGAATGCAGGGAACCGTCCGGTTTGAGGAATAGCCGGAATTCTTCTGGCTGGCTGTCGCGAAAATAGCGAATCCGCCAGAGCGCGCCGGGAATTTGACTGGCGTAGATGGCGTTGATTTGCGCAACGGTGATGTAGCGGTGCAGGAATTCGTTGGTATAGCGATCCGTGCGATCGGTCATCAAGGTGGCGCTGTGGTATGAGGCCGGATCAATCTTGTGCTGGCGCAGGATTTCATCGGCGCGAAGTTTTGCGCCCCGGGCGTCAACCGACAGTTGCAAGTAGTCGCCGATAGCGTGCGCCGAGGATTGGCCGCGCCACACGAGCATTGCGCCGGCAAATGTGCAGAAGATCAATACGGCGAGAATCGCGGGCGCGAGCGGCTGGTACACCAAGCCCTGCCCCGAGTGCTCGGCGACCGCGACCGGTTCGCTGGACTTGAAATCTATCGCGGGGGCAGGTTGGGCGCCGTTCAGGAGATCTTCATCATCTTCAAATTTACCGCGCGAGAGATAGGAGACCGCCGCAAACGCCAGCGGAGCAACCGCAGCGGCGGCGACAATGACGCCGGAGATTTTGAAGTACAGACTGTTGGAACGCAGCAGGAACAGGCCGACCAGCGAGGCATCGACGGTGTAGTGCCAGATCAAAGTGGCGAGAATCCCCCAGCGGAGCATGACCAGGCCGGCGACGATACCGATAAGCCCGATTTCGATGCCGCGGATGTACGGAGGCTCTTGCGGATAGTTGGCATGCAGAAAGCTCCAGGAAAAGGCGGGAATTAGAACCGCGAGGAAGCGCGAACCGGTGAGGCGGTGGATGAAGGGAATGGCAAAGAGTCGAAAGGTGAATTCCTCGTTCGTTGAAGCAAGAAAGCCAATGGCGACGCCGGCGATCCACGGGAAAATGGTGTTGATGGAATTCTCATAATTCAAATCCTGGGGAGCCCATGCGCCGAAGTGCGTGGCAACGACATAGAACGCCACAACGAACCCGATATGAAAGGCCGCCATGGAAATTCCGACAACTGCCGATGAGAAAAATTCTTTGGTCCGTAGTCCCCGCAACGTGAAGGCCTGGCTGAGGCGCAATTTCCCCGGCAGGAAAGAGCGATAGAGCGGTTCAGCGCCGGGAAGAACCAGAGTAATCGTGATGACTGAGCTCAAGCCGAATAGCAGGGCTTTGGCGAGTTGTTCGAGCACGAAGCTTCCGTAGGAGGTGTTGGTGTCGTAATTGGATTTTTCAACCGGCCAGGTATTGAGCTGCATCAGGAACAGCAAGACAGCCACGAAGATGCCCAGTTTGATGGCCAGACCCCAGCTGGTTTGGCCGCGCTTGGAGAGGACTATGGCCAGCCAGACCGCCGCGCCAAGCAGGAGCATGTAGGGCAGAATCGCGATTTGCGTCAGGAAATCATTCGAGGAGCGAAGCTGCTGATAGCTGCGTGTCCAAGCCTCGGGAACCTTGAGAAACTGTTCTGCGCCGCCGATTTTGTCGCCCTGGATGGTGACCGTGTAGCGATAGGGAGCGTCTTTGGCGCGGAAGGCCCGCTTTTCCCAGGTAAAGTCCCAGTCGGTGCGCGCGGGTTTGGTTTTGGAGTTGGCTTCCTCGCGGAGAAATTCCCAGTCGCTTAAATTGGTGGCCAGCTTGGCAACCAGAAAGGCGGTGGCCGAGGCCTGGGCCGACTCGCGGTCCAGCTGAGCGCCCTTGCGCGATTCTTCGATCTTGTGGTCGTAGCCGACGATTTCTCCGGAAGGACTGAGGCGAACGTTGAATTCTTCC
>Ga0193716_1001204_pt1 | contig 15338 bp, 10 predicted proteins | sample U2c1metaG_FD_145901 | JGI IMG/M metagenome (GOLD analysis project Ga0193716, IMG submission 145901) | Soil microbial communities from a riparian zone of the East river system, Colorado, United States - U2c1 | ecosystem: Environmental > Terrestrial > Soil > Riparian zone | place: USA: East River...
CGTCCGGCGACATCCACTCCTCCAGCATGCCCGTCGTGGGACTCACCTTCGGCAGGTACAGCCGGTCCCGCAGCGCCGAGATCGTCGAGCCGTACGCCTGGTCGCGGCGCAACGTGTCGGTCGCGATCCGGTACTTGCCGAACAGGTCCCACACCAGCTCCTGCGCGTACGTGATGCCGCGCGCGTCCTGCGGGCCGTGCTCCGGCGACCAGTCGTGGTCGTCAATGAGCCCGTCCGGCGACTCGACCAGCCGCGCCGCCCAGAACTCGCACGCGCCCTTCAGCAGCGGGTAGATCTTCGCAAGGTAGTTGGTGTCCATTGTGTACTCGTAGTGTTCCCACAGCGAGTTGCACAGCCACGCGTTGCCGGCCGGGTGCCACCACCAGCCGAGGCCGCCGTAGATGTTGGTGGAGAAGGCCATCGTCCAGCCCGCGACCCGGCCGCTGGTGTTGCGGAAGCGGTTGCGCGGGTCGTTGAACAGCGCCTGCGTCTGGTTCGACCACGCCGGCAGCTGTGCGACGCAGTAGTCCGCGAACGCGTCGAAGCTGTCCGACAGCGCCGCCCGGTCCGCGAGCCAGTAGTTCATCTGCACGTTGATGTCGGTGTGGTAGTCGCTGTACCAGTCCGGGTTGTTGTTGGACAGCCAGAGTCCCTGCAGGTTGATCGGCAGGCTGTCGCGTGACCCGGTGATCGTCAGGTACCGGCCGAACTGCAGGTAGCTGGCCTCCAGCTCGGGGTCGGGACGGTCGGCCGCCGCCCGCGCCCGCAACCGGGACCACGTGTCCATCGCCTTCTGGTCCGGTGTGGACTGTCCAAGTGAGACTCGCTGGCGGTCGTACCTGGACCGGTAGTCGGCGACGTGCGTGCGCAGCAAGGCGTCTCCCGGCGCACGTACCGCGGCCTTGCCGAGTGCCACCGCGGCCGGCTCGACCGTCGGGTCCATGAACCCGACCGACGCGTCCGGCACGTAGTTGGTGCCGCCGCTGAACACGATCACGACGTCCGTGGCGCCGGTGAACGTCACGTCGGCGCCGGACACCGCGACCGTCCCATCGGGACTGTAGGCGGTCACGACCCCGCTGTACGCCAGCCGGTTCGCGAAGGAGCCGGTGAACACGGCCGCCGTGTGCGGTGCGTCGCCGACCGTCGGCTCGCCGTGCGTGCCGGTGAGCGTGACGGCGCCGGTCAGGTTCGGGCCGGTGAGCCGGACGACCACCACGTCGTCGGGATGGCTCGCATACACCTCGCGCCGGTACTCCGCGCCAGCGTGTGTGTACGACGTGGTGACGATGCCGTTGCTGAGGTCGAGTGCCCGCCGGTAGTCCGTGACGTCGGTGTGCGCCGGCAGCGTCACGTACAGCTTGGCCAGCAGGCTGAACGTGCCGAAATGCGTTGGGTCGTAAGGGAACTGGCCGTCGCCGTCGAGCGCGTCGTTCAGCTCGCCGGTCCACAGTGTCACGTCGGTGAGGTACAGGAAGTCCTTCGCCGGGCCGCCGCCGACGAGCGCGCCGAGCCGCCCGTTGCCGATCGGCAGCCCCTCCTCGATGATCTTCGCCTCGTCGGCGGGCGCCGGGTACCACAGCGTGGTCGGGTCGGCTGCCAGCGGTGACGTGGCCGGCCGCTTCGGTTCGGCGTGCGCGGTGAAGGTGGGCAACGCGAGCGCGCCAAGGCCTAGCGCGCCGGACAGTTGCAGGAACGAACGACGGTTCGGCATCAGGTCTCCTCGACTGTGTCTGATGATAGCTCCGCGAAGTCGGCGTCGATGATCAACGAGGTCTGTGCGCCCGGCGCGAGGTCGGTCAGCGGACCGAGCACCTCGCACTCGACGATGCGGGCCGGCGGGTCGAGGTCGCCGAGCGCGGCGAGCGGCGCCGGTAGCGGGTGCTCGAGCCACACCTCGACCGGCGACCCGTGATCGGGATAGGTGGCGGCGGAGTCGACGGCGAACGAGAACATGCTCCGCCAGCCTCCCGCGGTGTAGGACAGTGAGCCTGCCGCGCCGGGGAAACCGAGCTTGCCGACCACGTCCTGGTTCGGCACCAGCGCCCCACCGCCGGTCAGCTCGTAACGCGGATTTCCGGTGCCGGCGACCAGATCCACGACCGGCGCCGGGTGGTCCCGCAGCGCGACGAACACCTCGCCACCACCGGCGAACTGCGTGACGTTCCACAACGCCCACCGCACCGGCCGGTCGCTCACGTTCTTCGCGGTCAGGTCCAGCCGGTACCCACGGTCCGCCAGCGAGAACCGCCGCGTCAGCCGCAGCCCGGTGCGTTGGTCGTCGCCGGACGTCATCGTCACGGCGCCCGCCGTGGCGTCCACTGTGTACGGTCCGGAGTCGAGCACCGGGTCGGGCGGCCCTGCCCACTGCCCGGGTCCTGCCCAGCCCTGTGGCGCCGGCCAGGTCTTGTCGCCGCCATAGTTGACCCAGTCGCCCATCCGCCCGTCGTTCGGCCCGAACACGTGCCCACCGACCGGCAACAGGTCGTCGGTCAGCAGCAACGGGTTGCGCCACAACAACTCCGTGGCGCCGATCCGTACCGACAGCAGGCGGCCGCCAAGCGCAGGCACGAAGCCCAGCCGGATCAGCCCGTTGTCAAGCCAGCAGACCGTCACCACTCGGCCAACCCGCCGTCGTCGTGCCGCCACAACGGGGTGCGCCACGCGTGCCCGACCTCCGCGGCCGCCCGCACCGCCGCCTCGTCGACCTCGATGCCGAGCCCCGGCCCGGTCGGCCGCTCGACATACCCCTTGACGAACGTGAACGGCGCCGTGTCGACGAGGTAGCGGCTCATGTCCACGCTGCCGTCGTGGTAGTGCATGCCAACACTCTGTTCCTGGATCAGGAAGTTCGGGGTGGCGAACGCGACCTGCAGACTCGCCGCCAACGCGATCGGCCCAAGTGGACAGTGCGGCGCCAGCGACGCGCCGTACACCTCGGCGAGTGCGGCGATCCTGCGCAGCTCCGAGATACCGCCTGCGTGCGCGGGATCCGGTTGCACGACCGCGACCCCGGCGTCCAGCACGGGTTTGAAGTCCCACCGCGAGTACAGCCGCTCGCCGAGCGCGATCGGCAGCGTCGACGCCGCAACGACCGACTCGAGCGCGGGCCCCTTCAGCTCCGGCGGAATCGGCTCCTCGACGAACATCGGCTGGACCTCTTCGAGCATCCGCACCAGCCTGCGCGCCATCGCCGGCGAGACCCGGCCGTGGAAGTCGATCGCCAGGTCCCGGTCCGGGCCGAGCGCCTCCCGCGCCTCCCGCGCCCGGTCGAGGACGGCGGCCGCCTCCCCGGGTGACGCGATCGCGTTCATCGGGCCGGACACGTTCATCTTCACGGCGGTGAACCCGGCCTCAACCTGCGCAGTGACCGCCTCGTACACCCCGGCCGGCCGGTCGCCACCGACCCACGAGTACACCCGCACCCGGTCCCGCACCGGGCCGCCGAGCAGTTCGTGCACCGGCGCCTGCCGCACCTTGCCCGCGATGTCCCACAGCGCGTGGTCGAACCCCGACAGCGCGCTCGACAGCACCGGCCCGCCACGGTAGAAACCCGCGCGCCGCAACACTTGCCAGTGGTCCTCGATGCGCAGCGGATCCTGCCCGAGTACCAGCTCGGACAGCTCGTGCACGGCCGCACGCACGGTCTCCGCGCGGCCCTCGACGACGGGCTCGCCCCACCCGGTGATGCCCTCGTCGGTCGAGACCTTGAGGAACAGCCACCTCGGCGGCACCAGAAACGTCTCAATGTTGGTTATCTTCACGGGATTCTCCCCCTCAGGACGAGTCCTTTGCCGCTGACCAACCCCCGTCGACGAGCAGCTCGGCACCGGTCACGAACGACGCGGCCGGCGACAGCAGAAAGGCGATCACCTCGGCGACCTCGGCCGGTTCACCAAGCCGGCCGGCCGGGGTGGCCCTGGCGCTGCGTTCCCGGTCCGTCGCACTGACGCGATCCCACGCCGCGGTCACCACCGGCCCCGGTAGGACCGCGTTCACCCGCACGTCGGGCGCGTACTCCACCGCGAGCTGCCTGGCAAGCGACACCAGCGCGCCCTTCGTCGCCGCGTACGCTGAATGGCCCGGCAGCCCGAACTTCGCGTGCACCGACGACACCAGCACGGCCGCGCTCAGTCTCGGCAGACAGGCCCGGAACCCCAGGTACGCGGCGGTCAGGTTCACGGCGAGCTGCCGGTCCCAGGTCGCGCGGTCCTGCTCGTGCAGCGGCTGCACGGTGACCGTGAACGCGTTGCTCACCAACACGTCCACCCCGCCCGCCGCAGTGTCCACGACGGACCTCCAGGTGTCCTCTTCGGACACATCGCCGACAACCGGGTGGACGTGGTCGACAGCGGCGATGTCCGCGATATCCACGGCCACCACCTCGTACCCGCTGGCGACGAGCCTGGTGACGGTCGCGGCGCCGATCCCGGCGGCCGCGCCCGTCACCACCGCACATCGGGTCACAGGGCCACCTGATGGACCGCGTTGTCCGGGCCGCGCACGGCAATCCACGCGGCACCGTCATTGCCTTCCGCCGCGCCGACCGCGCCGACCAGGCTGTTGCTGGCGTACTGGTCTCGCTTGAACCAGCCGCCCCACGCACCGTCGACGTAGTTCTGTTGCCAGAGCGTGTAGTCGCTGCCGCGCACGAACAGGTAGACCCGGTCCGCGCTCTCCACGAGCGTCGGGCTGCCGCTGACCACGCCGCCCAGGCTGGTCCACGCAGACCAGCCGTTGCCGGTCTTCTGTCGGTACCACACGGCGTCGTCCTGAGTGCGGACCGACACGAACGTGCCCGCGGTGACCGTCGCGGCGCCGGGCCTGCCGTAGATCGGCAGGTTGTTCGGCGACCCAACGGACGTCCAGCCGCTGGTGCGGTCGCGGGTCCACACGCGACCGTCGCTGCCGCGCCCGAACAGCGTCCACTGGTCGGGCCCGGTGAACGCGACCGACACCGAGTCGGTGAGCGTGCCGCCGAGCGAGGTCCAGCCGCCCCACTGGTTGTTCGTGAACGTCCGCTGGTAGGCGGCATTGTCGGTGCCGCGGACGAACAGGTCGATCCGGCCGGGGCTCGCGAACGCGGCCGGCTGGCCGAGGACCTTGCCGCCGGTGGGGCCGCCGAGCGTCGCCCACTCGCGCCACTGACCGTCCACCATGGACTTCTGCTGGAGTGCGCCGCCCGCGTCGCGCGCGAACACGGCGGCGTTGGTGTCGTCGAACCGGACCAGGGCCGGACTCGCCGAGGTGTCGCCGCCGAGATCCGTGCCGGGCACGAGGGTCTCGCCACGCAGCTTCAGGAACGCGGTGCCGTGCGCGGGCACGGTCGCGGTGTACGAACCGGTCGCGGTGCCGCGGTCGGCGCGGGCCCGGAGGTCACGCACGGACACCGTCCCTTGTAGACCGGCGGCGGCGAAGTTCACGGTCAGCTGCGCCGGCGCCTCGCCGCGGTTCAGCAGCACCACCGCGCGTTCCCCGTCCCGGGACAGGACCTTGCTGTAGACGTCGGTGTCGCCGCTCGACGCGATCCGCACCCCCTGGATGGCAAGGGGATCCTGGTCGACCGCGATGATCTCCGGGTTCTTCAGCGTGTCGATCATCGACGGCGGCAGCGTGCGCGGGTCGGAGCCGATGATCAGCGGCGAGCCCATCACCGCCCACATGACGAGCTGCGTTGTCGACTCCTCCTCGTTCAGCTCATACGTGCCCTGTTCGGTCTTCCGCATGGGAATGAGGTAGTCGGGGTCGTTGTAGTGACCGGGCCCCTGCGCGCCGGGGTGGGCGGCGTTGCGGTCCATGTTGCGGAGCATGTCGCGCCAGATGCCCTCGTACGGCGTGCCGAACGCGACATCCGTGCTGGTGCGCCACGAGTCGCCGACGCGCGGGCCGTAGGTGTAGGCGATGCCGGCGACCTGGTGCGGGCCGTGCGGAACGCCCCACTCGTCGGTGACCGGGTTGCACAGGTTGAGGATCATCGGGCGGCCGGCCTTCTGCACGGCGGCGCTGAACTGGGTGAAGGCGACGGCCGGGTCCATGTTCTGCGCGATCCCGCACAGGAAGTCGATCTTGATGGCGTCGAACTTCCACGCGGCGAACTGCTTCGCGTCGGCCTCGTAGTAGCCGCCGCCGCTGCCAGCCGCGCAGTTCACGCCGTCCCAGGCGCCCGCGTCGGTGTAGATGCCGGCACGCAACCCCTTGCTGTGCAAGCTGTCGACCAACGCGGTGAAGCCGGACGGGAAGCGCGCCGGGTCGGGCACGAGCTTGCCGCCCCCGTCCCTCGGCGGGTTCGCGTTCCAGCCGCCGTCGATCCACACGATGTCGTAGCCGGCGTTCGCGAGGCCGCTGGCGACGAGGAAGTCGGCAACACCGGTGACCTTCTCCTCGGACGCGGCGCCGACGGCGAAGTAGGTGTTCCAGCCCATGTACGGGGTGCTGGCGACACCGGAGTCGTAGTAGGTGGGTGCGCCCTGGTCGAGCCCGGCGTGCTCGATCGGCGCGCCCGCCGCCGCGGCGGCGGGCGCCACCACGAGCGTCAACGCGATGGCGACCACGGTCAGCAGGGATCTTGGCATGCCAGCAACCTTTCGTCGTTGTTAGACATGGTCGAGCACCACGACGTCCGCATCGTGGTCCCGTGTCCAGTGCACGGGCAAGCCCACGTGGGTCAGATGTGCGGCGGAGTACCGCGCACCCGACTCACGGTCCACATAGGTCCCTTGCCGCAGTTCCCTGAGCCGCAAGCGAACCGGCCGGCCGGGCACCTCCGGCACGCCGGTCAACCGGCCGGTGTGCCAGGCCAGCACCACGGTCGTCGCCGGTGTCACGTACTGCACCGCGTCCGGCAGGCGGTGCACCTCGCCGGTGTGCACGATCGCGCGGATCTCCTTGTACTTCGCCACCAGCTCGCGGGCTTCCGCGCGCTGCTCCACCGTCCACCTGGACAGGTCCGCGCCGATGCCGAGCACGCCGGCCATCGCCAGCACGAAGCGGAACCGCAGCGAACGTGGCCGCGGGTCGAAGACGCCGGGCGCGTCAGTCACCCAGCTACTCATCCGGTGCGGCGCGTGCGCGAGCAGGAAACCGTCCTGAATGGACAGTCGGTCGAGCGGCGCGGTGTTGTCGCTCGGCCACACCACGTCGGACAGCGAGATCGTCATGAGGTCGGTCCGGCCGCCGCCGCCAGCGCACGCCTCGACCAGCACGTCCGGGTGCCGACCCCGCAACCGGGTCAGGAGTAGCTGGTAGTGGTGGACATGCGCACCGTCCAGATCGGACACACCAGGCCCGCGCGGGGTGGCCGGCCGGTTCATGTCCCACTTCAGGTAGCTGATCGGGTACCGCGACAGCAGTCCGTCCAGCATCGACCAGACGTGCTCGAACACGTCCTCGCGGCCGAGATTCAGCAGGAGCTGGTTGCGCACCAACGTGAGCGGCCGACCGTCGATCCGGTACACCCAGTCGGGATGCTCCGCGTAGAGCCGGGACTTCGGACTCACCGACTCGGGTTCCACCCACAGCCCGAAGTCGAGGCCGAGCGCGCGGACGTCGGCGACGAACGCGCCGAAGCCGCCAGCGAACGCCGACTCGTCAGGAGTCCAGTCGCCGAGGCCGCCGGTGTCGTCGTCGCGGCCGACGAACCAGCCGTCGTCGACCACGAACAGCTCGGCGCCGATGTCCGCCGCGACCTTCGCGAGGGAAAGCTGATTGGCCGCGTCGACCGCGAAACCCGTTGCCTCCCAGGAGTTGTAGAGCACCGGTCGGGTGGTCCGGTCCCTGGCGATCCGCCGTTCGTAGGCATGCCACACCCGCGCGATCCCGTCGAGCCCGTCAGCGCTGTACGCGAGCGCGGCGGCCGGCGAGCTCAGCGTCCGACCCGGCTCGACCACCAGCGGCCCCGGGTGGGGCAACCGGCCGGCGCGGACCCGGGTCATGCCGGTCGGGTCGACCTCGGCGTCGATCTCCCACGATCCCGGCCACACCATGGCAACACCCCACGCCTGACCGCCGTCGGTGTCCTGGATCGCCAGCCAGGGCGCGTAGTTGTGGCCCGGCACCCCGTACCGACTGCCGATGCGGAACTGGCCGGCCGGCAGGGTCAACTCCTGGCGCTGGAACTCCTGCGCCCACTGCCCGGACAGGTAGGTGAGCCGCGCGCCTCGGGTTGGCAGGCAGAACCCGGCCGACCCGAGCCGCTCGACCTCGATCGGCTCAGTGCCGGTGTTGGTCAGCTCCACCCAGCGCAGCAACACGTCCGTGCCGGGCACTGGCCGGTACCGCAGCATCGTCGACAGCCCGGTGACATCGTCCACATAGGTCAGTCGCAGCCCGTCGGCCGGCACGCCATCGACGAACCGCCACCACGACTCGTGCGGCTCCCCCGCCCGCCCGGCGACCAGGTCGGCGCCGAAGAACGGCCGCAGGCCACGCGGCGCGTACTCGACCGGCGCCGCGTCCGCCTCGGTGATGAAATGCTCCTGGCCGTGGTTGGCGAGCGGCGACGGCCCGTCCTCCACGCCGGCCGGGCCCCACGCGACCAGCTCTGGCCACTGTGGACCGAGCGCGACCGTGTAGGTGGTCGTCGCGAGACGCAACGTCCACCGGCTCTGGGTCATTGGTTCGCTCCGCTCACTTGACCGCGCCGATCGCCAACCCGGAGATGAAGTGTTTCTGGAACCGCAGGAACACCGCCACCGTGGGGATGGCCGCGATCACCGACCCGGCCGCGATGACGTTCCAGTTGGACACATACTGGCCCTGCAGGCCGAGCAGCGCAGGGGTCACGGGCATGACGGTGCCGGTGCGCAGCACGGTGATCGCCCACAGCAGGTCGTTGAACACCCAGGTGAAGGCGAGCGCGGACAGTGCGGCGAGCGCCGGCCGGGTCATCGGCAGGATGATCCGCCAGAAGATCGTCACCGCGCCCGCGCCGTCGATGGTCGCGGCCTGCTGGATCTCGTCGGGGATCGCACGCATGAAGCCCTGGAGCACGAACGTGTAGAAGCCGAGCCCGAAACCGACCTGTACGACGATGAGCGCGGGCAGCGTGTCGTAGATGCCGAGCAGCTCACAGAGTTTCGCCACCGGCACCAGGAGAATCTGTGGTGGCAACAGGTTGCCGGCCAGCATCAGCAGGATGATCGCGCGCCGGAACGGGATGTCGTACCGGCTCAGGGCGAACGCGGCCGCGGCGGAGAGCGCCAGGCTGAGCAGTACCGTCGGCACGGTCACGAACAGGCTGTTGAGCATGGCCTGCGACTGGCCGCCCGCGTGCCACGCCTCCCCGAACGAGTCGAGGCTGAACGAGTCGGGCAGGGCGCCGAGCCCGTTGCCGGCGATGTCGTCGAACGTGCGGATCGCGGTCAGCAGCACCAAAGCGATGGGCAGCAGCCACAGCGCCGACAGCGTCCCGGCGACGGCATGGAAAGCGAACGTCTTCCCCTTCACTTGTCATCCTCCCGGAACGCGCGAACCAGGTAGGCGACGATCACACCGAACGCCAGCACGAAGATGACGACAGCGAGCGCGGACGCGTAGCCGAGCCGCAACGACTGGAACGCGGTGGCGTACATGTAGGTGCTGAGCAGCTCCGAGCTGTGGTACGGGCCGCCCTTGGTCATCGCCCACACGACGTCGAACGATCGCAGCGAGTCCGAGAGGACGACCGAGTTGACGCTGCGCAGCTGCGGCCAGGTGACGAACCGGAACTGCTGCCACCGGCCGGCGCCGTCGATCTTGGCCGCCTCGAACAGGGTCGGGTCGATCCCCTTGAGCCCGGCCAGATACAGCACCATGACGTACCCGACCTGCCGCCACAACGCGGGCACGAGCACGGCGTAGAGCGCGGTGTCGGGGTCGGCGAGCCAGGAGTGCTGCCAGCTCTCGAGTCCGAGCCCGCCGAGGAGCTTGTTGAGTAGTCCGTCGGGTTGGTAGATCGCCTGCCAGATCAGCGAGGTCGCGACGAGCGAGAACACGACGGGGGTGAAGAGCGCGGCCCGGTAGAAGCCGACGCCGCGCCCTTCCCGTTGCAGCAGCAGAGCGAGCCCGAGCCCGCCGGCCGCGCTCAACCCGCCGAACAGCACCAGCCAGATCAGTGTGTTGAACGCGGAGTCCCGGAAGATCGGGTCGCCGAACAGCTCACGGAAGTTCCCGAGCCCGACGAAGCTGGGCGCCGAGACCCCGTCCCAGTTGGTGAGCGAGAGCCAGAACCCTTGCAGGGCAGGCCAGAACACCCAGAACGCCTCGACGGCGAGTGGCACCAACAGGAACGCGAGCAGTACGGGTGGCACCCGGCGTTTCTGGCGCCGGCGCACCCGGTTCGGTTGTGGTGCCACCGTTGGGGAGGCGGTCAGGGTTGCCATCTACGCGTTCCAGATCTTCTCCGCAGCGGACTGCCAGTCCGTCAGGATCGAGTCGACCTCGTTGGGGTTCTGGATGAACCGGATCAGTGCCGTGTCGGCGGTCGGCTGCAGTGCGTCGCTGGAGTCGCGGTTGAAGAACTGGGTGAGTTCCTTGGCGTCCTGCAACAGTTTGCGGCCCTTGGTGACCAGCTCGGTGCCGGAGTCCTTGGCGTCCGGGTTGGTCGGCAGCACGGTGCCGGTCGAGTTCTTGATGTACAGGTCCTGACCTTCAGCGGTGGCCACGTACTTCAGGAACTCGCTCACCTGCGCCTTGCGCGGGGTCCGCGCACTGGCGAAGAACCCGTCGGTCGGCCCCTCCTCCGCGACCGGCACGGCCGGGTCGATGATCGGGAACTGGAAGAAGTCGATGTCGCCGAGCACATCCTTTGGCGCGGAGTCGGCGAAGAACGCGCCGATCAACAACATCCCGGTGCGGCCCTGGAGCAACGACGTCGTGGCGTCCTGGAACGCGACCGCGGTGCCGTTGGGGTCAAAGTAGGGCAGCGCTTCCTTCCAGGTGGCGAACACGTTCTTGACCTTGGGGTCGTCGAACCGCTTGCGCCCGGCGAGCAGGTCCCGGTGGAACGGCGCCCCGTTGATCCGGATGTCAAGGTAGTCGAACCACCCGGACGCGATCCACGGCGTGTTACCGCCGGCCCCGAGCCCGATCGGCGCAATCCCCTTGCCCTGCAAGGTTTTGCATAGCGCGATGAACTCGGCCCAGTTCTTCGGCGGGGTGACGCCCCACTCCGCGAACTTGGACTTCCGGTAGAACATGCCCCACCAGTAGTACGTGGTGGGCACGAAGATCTGCTTGCCATTGCCGTCACCGGAGAGGGTGCGGAAGGCGTCGCTGTAGTTCCCCATGGTCTGCCAGACGTCGCCGACGTCGAGCAGGAGGCCCTTCTCCGCGTAACCGGAGAGCAGCGAGCCGGGGTACCAGGTGTAGGTGTCGGGCGGGTTCGCCGAGGTGAGATAGCTTGGCAGCTGGGTTCGGAACGTTTCGGAGGCGACCGTGTTGACCGATGCCGTCGCACCGTTCCTGTCGTTGAAGCCCTTGACGAGCGCCTCGATCGCCGCCTTCGCCGCGGGGGCGGAGAGGTTGGACTGGACGGTGACGGCACCGCCGGTCTGCGTGACTGGGCCGGACGAGGTCGAGGTCGCGCACGCGTTCAGCAGTGGTCCGGCGCCCACCGCACCGAGCCCGGCGAGGCCGACGTTCCGAAGGAACCGCCTTCTGCCGATGCTCGTATCACTCCGTTGGGACATGCGGCCAGGGTTGCAACCCGGTGTCGCCGCTGTCAAGATGTATTCGTAATTTACGACTTAAGGAGAGGCGTTGCCCCAGTACCGGCCGCGCGGGATCCACGGACAGACCGTGGAGACCCTGGCCAGCCGCATCCTGTCGAGCGAGTACCCGGAAGGGACGATCCTCGACCTGCCGACCCTGCGCACCGAGTTGGACGTGAGCCTCACCGCGCTCCGCGAGGCACTGAAGGTCTTGACCGCCAAGGGCATGATCGACGCACGGCAGAAACGTGGCACGTACGTGCGGCCGCGGTCGTCGTGGAACATGCTGGACGCGGACGTGATGCGCTGGCACACCGCGACCGCCACCGACCCCGCCCTGTTCGACCAACTGACCGAGGTCCGCGCGATCGTCGAGCCCGCGGCCGCGCGAATGGCAGCCGAACGCGCGACGGACACCGACCTGGCCGAACTGACGGCGGCACTGGCCGCAATGGCGAACGCGACCGACGTAGACACGGCCGTGGCGGCCGACATCGCCTTCCACCGCAGACTGTTATTGGCCACCCACAACGACTTCCTGGCGCAGATCGCCCAGATAATCGCCATCGGGTTGGCAGAACGCGACAAGTTCGTACACCACACCAACCCGGCAGACCCGGTCCCCAGCCACAAGGCCGTGCTGGACGCGGTACTGGCCAACAACCCACCCGCCGCCGAGGCGGCAATGCACGCGCTGGTGGACCAGTCGATGACAGACCTAAAGAACGCGAAGCGCTAGCCGGAGTTTCCGGGTTTCGTGGTTGATCGGCGTGGCATGTGTTGTGGTGTTTGGCTTTCGGCCTTGGCTAATGTCTTCGCCGTTCTTCATCCACTCGTCCACGGCCTGAGCGAACGGCACCGAAGACGCCATGGTTGCCTTCCGGCGGCCGGTATCAGAGCGTGCTCGACCCATGACCTCATGGCACTCATGCCCAGGGCCCATGCCCGATGATCAAGTTGTCTGATTCGGTGAACGGTATCGCCGCTGGTCAGAGGTGGCGGGGCCGAAGGGAGTCGAACCCTCACTGGCTGGAACCTAAATCGACTACAGAACGCCGCACCGCTGGCAACCCTGGCGGACAGCGGGCACCGAGGAGTGGATCATGGAAGCTGAGGCGCCAGAGGGAGGTGGTTCGCACCCAAACTCGCACCCAGCGAGGATCTGACGTCGACTCCCCTCCCCATGGGCTAGCCTCGTCACGTTGAGTGATGGCACGTTCCCCATCGCTCCCCTCAGCCCCAACCCTCGTCCTGTGGGCAAATCCGGTTAGTAAGTATGCCTCGATCTAAGTAAGATGAGACCTTACTTAGATGGGAGCTGGCTTGTGACGAAGTTCCAGGGCCGCACTAATGATCTTGCGCTGCTGGACAGGCAGCTTCACCTGGTCCGCGACGCGGTCGCGACGACCCCCGGGCAAGCGGTGATCGTTACCGGCCGTCGGCGGGTGGGTAAGTCTCGCCTGGTCCAGGAGTTCTGCGACCGCTCTGGTGTGCCGTACGTGATATTCCAGGCATCCCGCGGCCGCAATCCAGCCGCCGAGCGCGCAGACCTCACCGCCGCACTCGCCCAGTCGACCTTGCCTGGCGCTGATTTGGTCGCCGGGGCCGTCGGCGCCGACTGGAACCAAACTCTCCGGGCCCTGTCAATCGCCGTATCCGAGCAGACACCCAGCATCATCGTCCTTGACGAGGTGCCCTGGCTGGTCGAGCAGGACCGCGAGTTCGAAGGCGCCATGCAGACCGTCTGGGATCGGTACCTGTCGTCCAAGCCCGTGCTCCTGCTGCTGGTCGGTAGCGACCTGTCCATGATGGAATCCCTCCAGGAGTACGGCCGCCCCTTCCATGGCCGCGCCGCACGAATGCTCGTCCGCCCTCTCGACCCCGCCGACGTGCGGGAGATGACGGGCCTCGACCCGGCCGAGGCCATCGACGCGTTCCTGATCACCGGCGGGTTCCCCGAAATCGTCCAACGCTGGAAACCAGGCACCAGCCGCACCGCGTTCCTGCGCGACCAGCTCGCTGACCCGCTTTCCCCGCTGCTAATGGCCGGCGAGCTGTCCCTGCTCGGCGAAGTCCCCGAGCCATCGCACAGCCGCTCAGCCCTTGAGGCGATCGGTACCGGCGAACGCACCTTCGGCACGATCGCCAACCGGATCGGTGTCGGAAACCCAATCCCCTCCGGCACCCTCGCCCCCATATTGAATACCCTGACGACCAAGCGCATTGTCGCCACCGACACCCCGCTTGCCACCCGCCCGGATATCAAGAACAAACGCTACCGAATCGCGGATCCGTACCTGCGGTTCTGGCTCGCCTTCATACAGCGCGGCATCGCCGAGGTCGAGCGCGGCCGCGGCGACTTGGTCGCCGCACGACTCGAACGATCCTGGCCATCCTGGCGCGGCCGCGCCATCGAACCGGTAGTTCGCACCAGCCTCGAACGACTCCTGCCCGACGATCGGCTGCCCGGCGCGGCGGTGAATGGTGGCTGGTGGAACCGACAGAACAATCCGGAGATCGACCTGATAGGCGCTGACCGCGAGCTGCCCGCAGCGACTCGCATCGCCTTCACCGGCTCGATCAAATGGCTGGAAACCGAACGCTTCGGCCAACGCGAGCTGGAAAGTCTGCTCGCCGGATCCATGTCAGTGCCCGGACGCGACCACACCACACCGCTAGTCGCGGTCTCCCGCAACGGCATCGAGGAAGGGCTACCACTGGCCGCGTCCTTCGGCCCTGAAGAGATCATCGCGGCATGGCGGAACTGAGCACCGTGACCTGACTGTCGTCCCTCGTCCGAGTCTGCACACCGACCCTCGCATGCTCAAGACCACGCCCCATGATCACGTTGCGCGAGTCGACGAACGACATCGTCGCTGGTCAGAGGTGGTGGGGCCGAAGGGAGTCGAACCCTCACTGGCTGGAACCTAAATCCAGTGCCTCTGCCTGTTGGGCTACGGCCCCCTGGTGTCGCGCACACAGGGTAGCCCGACCTTCAGCGCCGCAGATCACGCCATCTGCGCCGGACTTCGTTAGCATCTCACCGACAGTGATCATGTGGACACGGGCGGGGCTTGGTCAGCATGCGGTTCAGTCGGGTTGGGGTTGTGTTTGCCCTGTTCGTGGGGATGGTGGCTGTGGCGCCGGCTGGTGCTGAGGCGCCGCGGGTGATCTATGACGGGGCCGGCACCTACCCGCGTGTGATTCGGCTCGAGCACAGCGGAGCGGCTAACGGGCGGGTGATCGCCAGTGTGGGTAGCGGCTCGCACGGAATCATCCTTGAGAGCACCGATGGGGGCTCCTCGTTTCGGCAGATCTCCACCATCGCCGATCCTGACGGGGCGCCGGGGCGTGGGATGTGTTGTGGGGTTCTCTTTGAGCTTCCGCGGCCGCTTGGGGCGCTGCCCGCCGGCACCTTGTTGTGGGCCAACACCACCGGGTGGGAGGTGCCGGAGGCCGGTCGGCAGGTCAAGCAGCGACTGTGGCAGTCGCAGGATCATGGGGTTACTTGGGCGTTCTTGGCCACGATGGGACAGTCGCCCAATTGGTACAACGCCTGGGAGCCTGAGCTCAGCATGGCCGCGGACGGGCAGCTGGTTGCGCACTGGGCAGACGAGTCAGACAAGCCCCGCCATGATCAGAAGATCGTGC
>Ga0193716_1001205_pt1 | contig 15338 bp, 12 predicted proteins | sample U2c1metaG_FD_145901 | JGI IMG/M metagenome (GOLD analysis project Ga0193716, IMG submission 145901) | Soil microbial communities from a riparian zone of the East river system, Colorado, United States - U2c1 | ecosystem: Environmental > Terrestrial > Soil > Riparian zone | place: USA: East River...
GGGGGGTCAAGCGAACGTGCCCGGAGCCGCCGGCATTTGGAAGGATCTAACCGACAACGTCAATTTGCTGGCTGCTAACCTCACGACCCAGGTTCGCGCGATCGCCGACGTTGCCACGGCGGTTACCAAGGGCGACCTTACCCGGGAAATTCAAGTCGACGCCCGCGGCGAAGTCGTCGAGCTCAAAGATAATATCAACGCGATGATTCAGAATCTGCGCGCCACTACCGAACAAAACACCGAGCAAGACTGGCTCAAGACCAACCTGGCAAAATTTACCAACATGCTCCAGGGCCAACGTGATTTGACCACGGTCGGCCGGATGCTCCTCACGGAATTGGCGCCACTGGTCAACGCGCAATGCGGCGCGATTTATCAAATGGACTCGAGCAACGGTCGACCGCATCTGGCCATGCTGGGAAGCTATGCTCGTGCCATGAAACAAGATGAAGATGCCCGTCTGGCATTGGGCGAGGGGCTGGTCGGTCAATGCGCGCTCGACAAGAGTCGAATCTTGATCGCGGATGTTCCCGACGATTATGTGCGTATCCGCTCAAGTCTCGGCGAGGCGACGCCGCGCAATCTGATCGTGTTGCCGGTCTTGTTCGAAGGCGAGACCAAGGCCGTTATCGAGCTTGCCGCCTTGACTCAATTCACTTCCACCCATCTAACGTTTCTCTCCCAGTTGACCGAAAGCATCGGCATCGTGCTCAACACCATCGAGGCGACCATGCGGACCGAAGGTCTGCTGCAGCAGTCTCAGAAGCTGGCGACCGAGTTGCAAGCGCAACAACGGGAATTGCAGCAAACCAACGATGAGCTGGGCCACAAAGCGCAACAGCTCGCCGAGCAAAACGCCGAGGTCGAACGCAAGAACCAGGAAATTGAACAGGCGCGTTACGCCTTGGAAGAAAAGGCCGCCGAACTGGCATTGACTTCCAAATACAAATCGGAATTTCTTGCCAATATGTCGCACGAGCTGCGCACGCCGCTCAACAGCATCCTGATCCTTGCGCAGCAACTGGCCGAAAACGCCGAAGGCAATCTAACCACCAAACAAGTGGAATTTTCGCGCAACGTTCACGCCGCCGGCGCCGATCTGTTGAATCTGATCAGCGATATTCTCGATCTCTCGAAAATCGAATCGGGCACTGTGACGGTGGAACCTGAAGCAGTCACCTTTGCGAGCGTGCGCGACGCGGTCGAGCGCAGCTTCCGTCACATCGCCGAAACCAAACACCTGACGTTCGACATCGAGATGGATGCGCAGCTGCCACTCAGGATCAGCACGGATCTCAAACGTCTCCAACAGGTATTGAAAAATTTGCTTTCCAATGCTTTTAAGTTCACCTCGCACGGGCGCATTACGTTCCGCATGAAGTTAGCGGTAGGAGGCTGGAGCGCGGATCATCAGGGATTGAGCAGTGCGGCGCGCGTGATCGCTTTCGAGGTCCGTGACACGGGCATTGGTATTTCCCCCGACAAACAGAAGATTATTTTCGAGGCGTTCCATCAAGCGGATGCAGGCACGAGCCGGCGTTACGGTGGCACGGGATTAGGTCTCGCGATCAGCCGGGAACTCGCCACTTTGCTCGGCGGGGAAATCCGCCTTAACAGCGCGCCCGGCGAAGGCAGCGTTTTCACTTTCTACTTGCCTGAGAATTACCTGGGGCCGCACGTCAGCATACCCTCTGAGGCGAACAACGCATTGCGGCCGGCGCCGCTGATCGTTCATCAGGTCACCAAGCAGGAGCAGATCTTGGATGACCGAGAATCCATCGCGCCGGGTGACCCGGTTGTGCTCATCGTTGAGGACGATCCCCATTTCGCCCAGGTCTTGCTCGGCCTGGTCGGGGAACAGGGCTTGAAGGGGGTCGTCTCGACCCACGGGGCGCATGTGCGCGCGCTGGCTCACCAATTTCAGCCGCTGGCGATTATGCTCGATATTTTCCTGCCGGATATGCTCGGCTGGACCGTGCTCAATCACTTGAAACAGGATCCGACCACACGACACATTCCCGTACAGATTGTTAGTGTCGAAGAGGAACGGTTTCAGGGGCTTGGCCATGGCGCTTTTTCTTACCTGATCAAACCATCGACCACCGACGAACTGAAGAAGGCTTTGAACCGCGTCCTGCAGTATGCTCGATCACGCCGGCGGCGTCTGCTGGTGATCGAAGATAATGAAATCGAGCGCCGGAGCATCGTCGAGTTGTTGAGCCACGAAGGTGTCGAAATTACCACCGTTGGAACCGGCGCTGAAGCCATAGAGGCATTGGGGGAAAAGAAGTTCGATTGTCTGATTCTGGACTTGCGGTTGCCCGACATTTCGGGCTTCGAGTTGATGGAGCGCATCCGGGAGAATCCGGAACTGCAAGAGTTGCCCATCGTGGTTTGCACCGGCAAAGACCTGACCGAAAACGAGAGCCTGCGCTTGTCACGAATGGCCGAGAGCGTGGTGCTCAAAGATGTCCAATCGCCGGAGCGCTTGCTCGATGAAGTTTCGCTATTTCTTCATTTGGTTGCGGCGGACCTGCCGCCCCACAAGCAACAGATGCTCGAGCGCCTGCGCCAATCGGACGAGGCCCTGATCGGCAAGAAAGTCCTCGTCGTGGACGACGACGTCCGCAATATTTTTGCCTTGACCAGCCTGCTCGAACAGCATGGAGTCCAGGTTATGAACGCCGAAAACGGCGCCGAGGCTATTTCCTTCCTCGATGCGGATCCTGAGATCGATGCCGTTTTGATGGATATTATGATGCCTGAAATGGACGGTTATGAGACCATGCGGCGAATTCGGCTCAACTCGAAACATCACCTCCTGCCGATCCTCGCTCTTACCGCCAAAGCAATGAAAGGCGATCGCGAAAAGTGCCTCGAAGCCGGCGCTTCCGACTATATTGCCAAGCCTGTGAATACGGATGAATTGCTCGCGCTCTTGCGCATATGGCTGTTCGGTAAGCAACGAGGCACGCGAAACCTGCATGAGCACAGAACCCACAGCTAACATCCTGATCGTCGACGACGATCGCAAGACGCTCCTGGGTATGGAGGCCATGCTCTCCGGTCCGGGGCGCCGCATCGTCGTCGCTGTCTCAGGTCGAGAGGCCTTGCGTTGCCTGTTGCGCGAGGAGTTTTCGCTCATCCTAATGGACGTGCGCATGCCCGACATGGACGGCTTTGAAACCGCGGATCTCATAAGGCAAAACGAGCGTCTGCGCCATATTCCGATTATTTTCTTGTCTGCTATCGATACGCTCGAGACCGATGTGTATCGGGGCGCCGCCAAGGGTGCCGTCGATTACCTCTTTAAGCCGGTTCTCCCCGACGTGCTAAAATCAAAGGTGGCCGTTTTTGTCGAGCTATTTCATATCAACGAGAAGCTAAAGCAGAAGGCAGTCCAACAGAGTGAAGAACGGTTCAGGCTCCTTGTCGAAAGTCTGCAGGACTATGCGATTTTTATGCTTAGCCCGGATGGTTACGTAACTTCTTGGAATGCCGGCGCCGAAAAAATTAAAGGGTATCGCCACGAAGAAATCGTCGGAGAAGCTTTTTCGCGGTTCTACACTTCTACGGACCAAGCCGACGGTCTAGCTAGCCAGGCGCTTTTGAAGGCAAGCCGCGAGGGCCGCTGCGAGCAAGAGGGCTGGCGCGTGCGCCGAGATGGCGCACGGTTTTGGGCCAACGTATTGATCTCGTCACTGTTAGACGAGAAAAAAAATCTAATTGGATTTTCCGTGGTGACGCGCGACTTGACCGAGAGAATGCGCGTGGAAGAGGTCCTCCGGGAAAGTGAATCCAAGTTGCGTCGGCAAGCCCAGGAACTGGAACAACAGCTGATCGCCTCCGGGCGCCTGGTTTCTCTCGGCGTGATCACCGCTTCCATGGCGCACGAGTTCAACAATCCTCTTGGGATTGTTATCGGCTTCACCCAGACCCTGTTAAGCGAAACCGATCGCAGTAGCGAAAATTACGAGGCGCTGAAAATCATCGATGAAGAGAGCAGACGGTGTCAGAGAATAATTCAAGAATTGCTGCAGTTTGCCCGTCCCCGAAACGCCGATTTCTGCCCGACGGATATCAAGCAACTCGTCGACAAGATTCTCAATATGGCCGCCGCGCGCCTGTATAAGCAAAAAATCAAGACGCACATTTTAGTAGAAGATGATTTGCCGCTGATCTCCGCCGATCCGCAACAATTGGAACAGGTGATGGTCAATCTGTTTTTCAACGCGATCGACGCCATGCCCGATGGCGGCGACATCTTTGTCGAAGCGGCACGGCAGGCGATCGATGGGAATATCCCCGCCATGAGGATTGCAGTCCGTGACAACGGCACCGGTATTGACGCAGCAGATCTACCAAAGATCTTTCAGCCTTTTTTTTCCGCCAAAAAAGCCAAGGGCATCGGCTTGGGTCTTTCGATTTGCGAACGTATTATTCAAAATCACGGGGGCAATATCGCAGTTGAAAGCGACCCCGGAAAAGGAACAACTTTTAGGATTGCTCTGCCGCTTAAACAAATTCCGAATAATCACGCTATCGATTTCACGCCGCCTGCCGGCCCAAACTGCGAAGAAATAATTGAAGCGCTGTCGATTAATCCGACCAAGACCTAGATCATGTCTACCCCAGCCATTTACATACTTGTCCGGCGCGCTCAAACCGTCACCCGCCGGGATTGCACTTGTTTCCACCTGGCAGACCGCCGCCTTTTTTCATTAGTTGCATGAACCCGGGGCGCGACCTTAAATTCGATAGTGACTCATTTTGGGAGGAGTGTGAATACTGGACAGAATGACACTTGTGGAGTTGTCATCCTGAACGAAGTGAAGGATCTGATTTTTAGTCACTACCTTAAATTCTCCCCACTTGACAAAAGTATGTTTTTTCATGAATCTTTGTCTTCGGGGGAGATCGAATTATGGAACTCCGCCACCATCCGCTGTTGAGTTATCACGGCATCCCGAGCTGGCCGCCGGTTTGGAGTCCGGCCAAGCCCCGCGAAGGTAAACAATTACTCAAAGGCGAAATCGGCGTGCTCAAATATACCCTCGCCAATGCCACCTCAGAGAAATGTTTTCTGGTGATCGAATACGACAATATTCCTTACGTCGGTTGTCTGCTTTGTAGCGATCTGGCGTTTAGTACTCAGCTCGCTTCGATCTTGCACAGCCAATCGGGCCGCACCATTCAGGAAATCGGCGATCTGCATGTCGATTTCACACTATGAGTGCGAGTGCGCCGGTATTCTTTCGGTTACTGACCGTTCGACTAAATTTTGATGGCCTGTGAAGTCTGGCCCTCTCGGTCGTCGGCGCTGGTCATCCCGGAGTCCGTGACTCACCCAATTTCTGAAAGTTTTTTCCGTAATTCCGCAAAATCTATCGGCTTGACCATATGATAATCGAAACCCGCTGCTAGCGAGCGGCGTCGGTCTTCTTCTTGCCCATAGCCGGTAACGGCGACCAGGAAGATACTTTTACCCCAGGGTTGCTCACGGATAAGGCGCGCCGTTTCTAAGCCGTTCAGCCGGGGCAAACCGATGTCCAGAAGAATTACGTCGGGTCGAAACGCCTGGGCCTGTTCCATGCCTTCGATGCCGTCATGTGCCGCACTGACCTCATGACCCATCGCATGGAGCACCATCGCGGTGGTTTTGGAAGCGAGCGAGTTATCGTCTATGATGAGGATACGGTACTTCGCGGTGAGGGACGCTTTCGCGTCGTCGTTTGAAGCTGATTCGGGTAGCGGTTCAGCGACGACGATCGGTAAACGAACGATGAATTCGCTCCCCGACCCGGGACCATCGCTGTGTGCTTCAATCGTGCCGCCATGCATCTCGACTAATCCCTTGGCCAATGACAGGCCGATGCCCAACCCGCCTTGTGATCGATCCAAGGCGGTATCAACCTGAGCGAATATCTCGAAGATTCGCGGCAAGTGATCAGCGGGAATGCCGATTCCCGTGTCCGTGACCCGCACCACAACCTGTTCCTTCTCCAGCTCCGCGGAAAGTGCGATGTGCTCGCCCGCTTCGCTGTACTTGGCGGCATTGTTCAACAGATTTGAAAATACTTGGGCCAGCCGAGTCGGGTCCGCATCCAACAGAATCGGCGCGGATGGTAATCCAATGGTCAATTTGTGGCCGTGCTCGTCGATCACCGAACGACTGGTATCCACGACGTTCTGTATCACCCCAGCCAGTTCCACCCGCTCCCTGCGCAGTTGCAGCTTGCCGGTCGTGATCCGGCTCGCATCGAGTAGATCATCGACCAGCCGCACCATTTGGTTTAACGCCTGCTCCATCATCGATCGGACATTCTCGGCGGTGTCCGAGTCGTTCTCGGATAGCTTGAGGATTTCCAAACCGCTGCAGATTGGGGCAAGCGGATTACGCAGCTCGTGCGCCAGCATGGCGAGGAATTCGTCCTTTCTCCGGTCGCCCTCCTTCAGCGCCTTTTCCACTCGGCGCCGCTCGGTAACGTCGTGAAAAACCATCACCGCGCCGGAAATCTTTCCCGTGACGCTTCTAATTGGAGCCGCGCTGTCTTCAATGCTTCGCTCCGTGCCATCTTTAGAAATCAAGGCGGTGTGATTAGCCAGACCGACCACAGCGCCTTCCCGCAGAACTTTGCCCACCGGATTTTTCGCCGGCTCGCGAGTTTCTTCGTTAACGATCGTAAAAACTTTTTCCAAGGGCTGCCCGGACGCCTCGCCCGACTTCCAGCCGGTCATCATTTCGGCCACCGGATTAAGAAAGGTGACATTGCCTTGAGTGTCGGTCGTGATCACTGCGTCGCCGATGCTGGAGAGCGTGACTTCAAACCATTCACGCTGTTGTCGCAGTTCCTCCTCCGCCCGTTTGCGCTCGGTGATATCGCGAAAGCTCCAGACGCGGCCGACGCTGCGCTCTTCGATAAACTGGATTTTTGTAAACCGCTCAAGCACTCTGCCATCGGCCAGTTCCAACAGGTCAAAACTCTGCGGCGGCGACGACGCATAAATCTCTGCGATTCTGGCACAAAATTTTTCCGGCTCGTTAAACTGCCGGCCGATAATCTCAAGCAGTTGCTCGTGTTGCGCCGTCTTCATCATGGCGCGCGGCAGTTGCCACATGTCCACGAAGTTCTGATTAAAGTCGGTTACGTTGCCGTGCGCATCCGTTACCAGAATTCCATTGGTCGTAGACTCGAGGGTCGCCCGCATCATTGCCAGGGAATGGGCGAGTTCCTCGGTCTTCCGCTCCAACGCCTCTTTGGCTTGGACAAGTTCCTGCTCGGCGCGCTGACGCGCGAGAAGAATCGTGTTGGCGGTCTGGAGCAGAACCGAGCGCAGTTGCTTCTCTTCGTTATCGTCCGCCATTATCGTCCCATTACCTCTGCCGCGAGCGCAGTACCCAGCACCCGCGCGCGAATTTTCGCAAAGGCGGTGTCTCGGCTGGTAGACGTGTCGTCGCTGAAAGGCGCAAATCCGCAGTCGTCCGTGGTGCCCAGTTGTTCGATCGGAATGTATTTCGCCGCCTCGAGGACCCGGTCGCGAATTTCTTCCGCGGTCTCAATGCGCGGGTCGATCGGACTGACGACGCCAATGAAAATCCGCTGGTCGGCCTTCAGATAATCGCGGATGATTTTCAGCACGTGGACACGATCCGCTTCGCCCGCTAGTTCAATATAAAAATTGCCCGCCTTGAGCTCTAATAAGCCGGGTAGCAACTCGGCGTAGTCGACATCCGCGCTGTGGGTCGAATCGAGGTCCCCACCGGGACAGGTATGCACGCCGATCCGCTGTCGATCCTCGGGACTGAAACGCGACAACGCGAGATTATTCAAATCGATGAAGCTGTGAAGCAGTTTTCCGGAGGGATCGATCTTGATTGCCAGCCGGCCCTCCGTGAAATCGATTTGAACCTTATGGGCGCCCTTTTCCAGACAACGTCGTACCTCGGTTTCGTGCTCGCGCAGCAGATCGTCGACAAATTGTTCTCGCGGATAACCGGCAATTTCTTGATCCGGATACATGAGGCTCAAAGCCGAGGGCGAAATGATCGCCTGCTTGACCGGCACATGCGCGTAACGCATGGCGACGTCCAGATAAGCGTCGGCATAGCGCTTGTACCGAAACGGCCCGGCCGTCAGCCGGTGCATGCGGCGGGTATGACCCGCAGCGAACGGAATCTTGAATCCATCGGGCGCGGCGTTTGGAAGCCCGTGAACCGAATAGGTCCAGAAATTGTGATATTTCCTCTGTTCGCCGTCGCTAATCACGGGCGAGCCGGTAGCTTCAAAGCGTTCGACGGTATCTCTAATCGCCTCCTCATAAAGCGGATCCAATTTCGGATCTGCGCCGTCGCCTGCCGCTGCGACCGCCTCAATCAGCCGGAGCGGTCGTGGAATACTGCCAATGGGCTCAGTTGGAATTGTCATAAAACTCGCTCCGTCGCTGAAAACCGATACCATAAAAACCAGCGCATAAACAAAGCGTCGAAGTACCGCCCGATTTCAACCCGCTGGTAGGCGCCGAATGAGCACGACACGCCGGCGACCGGAGTGCGAGGTCGGGTCGAATAGCGGGGTCCTGGCAATATCCGTTTGATTCTAACCGGCTAAAATATAAAACTGACAACATGAGTTCCTACTATTTCGTTGCCTTTGAGAGTCGCTCGAAACCGGATGTGCTGGTTAAGACTGTTTCGAATGTCATCTTGAAAGATGTGCACCCGGTGATGTGGTTGGCAAATCCTCCGGATGCCTACATGGAATATTGGGTTGGGTATTTGTTGTTTGGTCAGAAATCTCAGAAGACGTAGCGCTGGAAGGCGCCAAGTATACCCCGCTCGAAGGCTCGGGTGACGCGTTCAATGTTCGCGAAGGCATGGCCAAAGCCTTTGATTTAGTCTCAAGAGGGATTCCTCTGAGCCATGCTCGTTCACCTCCTGTAATATTTCTGTTGCAGATTCCTGAGTCCGACAAAAAGATAGCCACAGGAATGAGGTTGTCAAGGTTGCAAAAGGCATTGACCATCCGGTTTCCGCCGTAGGCTATCAATGCAGACATAAAAAAGAGATTAATATGGAGGGGTGAGTGCTCAAGAGACGGATATGGAGAATATGAAAACCCGTTGTGTGCGGCGATTTACTTCCTTTTCAATCCCGCAATAGAAGATATTTCCCCCTCAGATGTCAGATAGCAATGCGTATTGGGAAAATCGGCATCGCAACTTACTAGCAGAACATCTCTTTTTTAGGTCTGAAATTTTCCAATCTCACCGAGCATTCGGCCCTAGTTTTGCTGTGCTCTACTGCCGTGACAAGTAAACCCCACTTCTGTCACACCGCCGCCTCGCTACTGCGCGGCGCAACGCAAAAGGGGAAAGTAGTCGAGCGCGCTGCGTGCAGATTCATTCAGCCGCGAGAGCTTTCCCCTTTTGCGGCGATACGCTTCTACTGGAGTATCCGAGATTTTTCCAACGATGAAAGAACCGACCGAATGGGATTGCACTCTTATGGCTCGGGTGCTGCAAGAAGCACACGATGCTTTAGTGCAAGGCGGTGCCGGAGTCGCCGCACTGCTCGCTGCTCCCGATAGAATTATCGCTATGGCGCGAAATACCATTCAGGCAACTGGGGATATGACCGACCACGCTGAAATGGTCTTGCTTCATCGGGTGGGAAAGCAGCTCCGGACGATGAACGACGAACAACGCCGCACGTTGAGTGTCTATGTCACTTTGGAACCGTGCTTGATGTGCGGCAGTGCGCTCTCGTTTGTCGGAATCAAACGGATTGTTTACGCGGCGTTGGCGGAGGACGCAAATGCCGAGCAAATGATTGTCCGAAATCTCACCCTGGCAAAAATCAATGATCAGCTGGTTCGCGGGCCATTTATTTTGGTGCCCGGCGTGCGACGCGGTGAAGGACAAGCTTTGCTGCTACAGATGGGCAAGGCGGCGGGGACAACAGCCGATCTCGAAACCTGAAGTGATCTCTAAGGGACCGGACGACGATAAATCAATGATCTGAAAATTAAAGCGGATAATGCGGCAGCGCTTTCGGCAAGACTCAAACCGCCTGACTTACGGGCGGCTCCAGAGGACCGGTTATCACTTCTAGAGATAATCCTTGACCCTTGAATATTTCCGGTTCCTCGCCGGCGATGTATTGCCGGTGATTTTCCCCAAATAGCCAAACCACCCGGTCTCCCTGAATCAGAACGATCTGAAGCTGCGAATCCGTCGCAGACTTTACCCAGTAATAACCGGTTGGTCTCGGCATAATTCAGTCCATCCTAGGGCTCGCGTCGCTCTTGGGCTGGCCGATCAGGAGCAAACTACGGATCAACTCCGCCTCCTCTTCGCCCTGGCGTGACCGTTGTTCGAGCTTCTCGGCGACAGCAATCTGGTTGTTGTCTCTTGCACGCTTGGCGACCCGGCGCGCCAGCGTAGCATTCTCGTGTAGGGCACGGAAGGCATTCCACAGGGCGGATTCCATGGCCGTGGTTTGGCTGTTCAATAATCCTTCCGCGCTGTAAGCGTGCCCTACCCGGCAGCGAAAACGCAGCCACTCGTCATCTTGAAGTTCCCACAGCGTACCACCACAATCCGGACAGCCATAGACTGATTGCGTTCCCGGTCTATCCTCGTCGTCGATCGCCGAGTTTTCCAGCGCCACCACATCGGTTTCTTGTTTTAGATCGTCGCCGTTAGCCATAGCCGCTCCCGGTTTAGTTGGACCGGTTGTATCGACCAAATTAATGATCAATTTGGCAATTTCATCCTTCGGCGCGGAGTAGTCTACCGCAGTGGCAGTCCGTGCATTCAACGGCATGTCGGGAAAGAGAGCGTCTTGCGGCTCCTGGACAATGGCGACGCCGCCTCGGCGCTTAATCGCGAACAAACCGGCAGCGCCGTCGTCCAAGGCGCCGGAGAGAACAATACCAATGACCCGGCGGCCATAAACCCGCGCCGCGCTGCGGAACAGCGGGTCGATCGCGGGGCGATGATTGTTCTCTTTCGGGCCGCGTATCACCCGCATTCTGCCTTTACTCAGTAACAGGTGAGCATCAGGCGGAGCGACATAGATGCGGCCCGGCTCGAAGGTTTCGTTATCTCGCGCGTGCACGGCTGGCAGCGAGCCCGCATGAGCCAATATCGCCGGCAACTGGCTCGGAGCGTGTGCAGCAACATGCAAGACCACGAATAGAGAGGCGGGAAGATCTTGAGGCAAGCCCTTGAGATCGTCAGCAAGGCTTCAATGCCTCCGCTGGCGGCGCCAATCGTTACAATATCCCGACTGAAGGTATCCATCAGGGACCCGCGGTTCTCCCATTTGGCTATAGACGCAACGTATATGCCGCTGCGCGTTTTGGATCGTCCCGGGATAAAGTTTTTCGAGCGCTTAAAATAACTTCTTGTAATATTGCGTTCATAGTCGCAGCTGACTCGGCCGTGTCAGCGATTGGCAAGTCGAACCGCTAGTAGCACAATTCCGCCAGAGTAGGACTTTATCTTGTTGCGCTTTCCGCTATCTCGGGTTGTCTTTTGATTTTTTTACGCTGATCTCGCTCGCTAATCTTCAGCGCCGCGATTATTCCGTGGGAATGGGATCACGGCGCAGGCGAGGATCAGTATTTGCTTAGTCGCACTACCAGCCCGATAAGAAACGCGTGAACGAGCAGCGCGACTATTTCAATGAAACAGACATCACGGAATGATGACAAGCTTAACCACGCACCCGACAAGGCTCCAGTGGCCCTTTTGCTGATCGACGTGGTAAACGATTTGGAAATTCGACGGCGGCGAAAACCTATTGCCCCATGCCCTGGCGATGGCTAACGCGCTGGCGGCGCTCAAGCATCGCGTCAAAGCGCATGGCATCCCGGTAATCTATGCCAACGACAATTTCGGCCGGTGGCGTTCAGATTTTTCCAAACTAGTAGAGCATTGCTTGCAGGCCGACATGCGCGGTCGACCGGTCGTGTCTCAGCTTCCGCCGGACGAAGATGACTATTTTATTCTCAAGCCCAAGCACTCGGCATTTTTCCAGACCAATTTGGAGATCCTTTTAGAATATCTCGGCGCTAAGACTCTGATTCTGACTGGAATGGCTGGAGACATATGCGTGCTGTTCAGCGCCAACGACGCTTATATGCGAGATTTTCGCATTTATATTCCGTCCGACTGCATCGCCTCTGAATCGAAGGAACGCAACCGCGAGGTGCTGAGGTTGATGGAGCGCGTGCTCAAAGCCGATATTTCGCTCTCGACGGATCTTACGCTGGAGCAACTGGCATCATGATAGCGAAGCCCCATTGGCGCATTCTGAAGGACTCCGTTGTGCAGTGGGTGGAAGATCAGCCCTTTCAGTTGGCCGCTGCGCTGTCCTATTACACGCTGTTTTCACTTGCGCCGTTGCTGATTATCGTTATCTCAATCGCCGGCTTCGTCTTTGGTCGAGATGCCGCACAGAATCGGATCGTCGAAACCATTCAGGGCCTCGTCGGGCAAGACAGCGCTGTGGCGATCCAGGCAATCATTCAAAACGCCAATAGCAAACCCGGTTCAGGTATCCTATCGACGGTACTGGGCGTGCTCATTTTGCTCATCGGCGCCGGCGGCGTCGTTGGTCAGCTCCAGACGTCACTTAACACCATTTGGGGTGTGACACCTAAGGACCAAGGTGTCTGGGGAATTCTCCATCAACGCTTCATTTCATTTGCCTTGATCTTGGCGATCGGATTTCTCCTCTTGGTATCGCTAGCCGCAAGCGCCTTCCTCACAGGACTGAGTCAATTCGTTGGGAATTTTTTCGGCGCCACGGCATTTGTCGCCCACGCATTGGACCTCGTGGTTTCGCTGATGTTTGCGACGGCGCTTTTTGCGATGATCTACAAAATCCTGCCCGACGTTAAAATCGAGTGGCGCGATGTTTGGGTTGGTGCTGGATTGACGTCGATTTTGTTCTCGATTGGAAAAATCCTCATCGGCTTATATTTGGGATCGAGCGGTATCACCTCCCCATACGGCGCTGCCGGGTCTTTGATTACCATCTTGTTGTGGGTGTATTATTCGTCGCTAATTTTTTTCCTGGGCGCCGAGTTCACGGAAGTCTATGCACGCGATTACGGCTCCGGGATCGCCCCCGCGGAACACGCGCAACCGATCGACGTCGCGCGCGCAACGCAGAATAGAAAATCGCCGCCTCCCGAGGAGCGCAGCGGCCCGTTAACTGAAAACTCTCCATAGTGGTTGAAATTCGGCCTGGCGGCAACTCCCAACAGAGAGTATAAATCCGACAAGCAGCTTAAATGTCCTTCTACAATTAGCCTTCAAGGGCGCTCGTCGGGTGCAATTACTCAATCATTGCAAGCAATATCGACGACCCCATTTTGTGGCGCAAACTTTGCTCGGGCAGTCGGCAGGAGGAAACCCATGGACGCTTTAGAGCTTTTGAAACAGGACCACCAAAAGGTTAAGAAATTACTCACGTCGGCAACGGAGACCGAGGATAAGAAGGAACAAAAGCGGCTCTTCCGAGAGATCAGAACCGAACTCGAAACCCATGCGCGCATCGAAGAGACGATTTTCTACCCCGCCGTGCAAGAGCACGAAGAACTGGCGAGCATGGTATTCGAGTCTCTAGAGGAGCATCGGCAGGTGAAAACATTGCTCCGAGAGTTGGGCAGAGTTACGCCTGGTAGCGACAAATTCAAGGCCAAACTTAAGGTTCTCAACGACGATGTGGAACATCATGCCGAGGAAGAGGAGGAAGGTAAGATGTTCCCCAAGGTGCGTAAAGCCATGAACAGCAAGGAACTGGAAGAATTGGGCCAGGAAATGGAAGCAGCTAAACAAAAGCGGTTGCGCAGGGCTAGCTGACGGTGCCACGCCATGAGTTTCAAGCAGGTCGCTCATGAAGACTAATATTTTACTACCACAGGGGAGATGACATCCATTAAAGTTACGCTGATTCATAACCCTTCCGCCGGTGACGACTCACAGCCGTCGGGCGATCGAATTGTTGAACTGATTCAAGCCGCCGGGCACAAGGTCAAATATCAATCTTCAAAAGATAAAGATTGGAAAAAGGCGCTAAGGAGGCGTTGCGATGTTATCGCGGTTGCGGGAGGAGATGGTACCGTCGGCAAGGTCGCGCGGCGGCTCGTCGGCAAGCCCACCCCTATAGCAATTTTACCCGTGGGGACCGCCAACAATCTCGCCCATACCATGGGGCTGACGGGCAGAGCGCTAGAACCTCTGATCATGGAATGGGAGTCCGCGCGTCGGGTTAATTTCGACATTGGCGAAGCGGACGGTCCGTGGGGGTCGAATTACTTCGTTGAGGGGGTAGGAGTAGGATTATTTGCCGCAACGATTTTGAACATTCGAGAACGAGATGATCCCATCCTCGCGGCTGATGTCTGTCGGGAAGATGAGATCACGCGGGTTCTCCAGATTCTAAAAGATCAGGTAAAAAAACATCGTCCGAAGAAAATAAAAGTTTGCCTAGATGACGAAGATCTGTCGGACGATTATGTGCTCATCCAAGCATTGAATATTCGCTATGCCGGTCCCAATCTCGATCTGGCTCCCGGGGCGGATACCAATGACGGACTTCTCGACGTGGTCTTGCTCCCTCGCGGCGAGGAAGGCAAGTTGAGCCGATATCTCACTCATTGCATAAGTCGGAGAAACGCAAAAGCGAAGCTCACTGTCCGTCGCGGCCGGCATTTACAAATTGAATGGGACGGCTCTCCTATTCATATCGATGATAAGCCGTGGTCCATCGACAATGGTAAACCTAAACCTCGCTCGAACGGGATTGATATCAAGGTCGGGCCTCATTCCATCTCATTTCTCTGCCCTCAGAAGACCAGGCGGCGACCGCGACGTCCGGTTGCCTCGCGCGCGACATAGAAATTTCGTTGACGGATATCGTCGTTTACGCAACAATAAGCCGCTTCAGCAAAGCTGCATCCGAGGACACTTACCGCCGCGAATCGATGCCAAGTAGGGGGCCGAGGCGATCAGGTGTTGAATTGAATTCTACTAGGTATGGCGCGGAAGTATGTATCTAGTTCAACTCTTACTTCCTCTCTATAACAATTCGGGAATGCGATTCGAGCAGGGACTTTACTCCGAAGTGCGTAACGAGCTTATGGACCGGTTTGGCGGCATCACCGCATATACGCGTGCACCGGTTCATGGGCTGTGGCACGATAGCGAGCAAGTTGTGCGTGATGATTTGATCATCTATGAGATCATGGTGAAGGAGCTGGACAAGAAGTGGTGGTGCAAATATCGCAACGTCCTCGAGAATCGTTTCCAGCAAGATACTCTCG
>Ga0193716_1001206_pt1 | contig 15336 bp, 11 predicted proteins | sample U2c1metaG_FD_145901 | JGI IMG/M metagenome (GOLD analysis project Ga0193716, IMG submission 145901) | Soil microbial communities from a riparian zone of the East river system, Colorado, United States - U2c1 | ecosystem: Environmental > Terrestrial > Soil > Riparian zone | place: USA: East River...
ATATCCTGGCTGGCGCGAGGCCGACGCTGTTCTTCGCCTCGGCCTCGCGCCAGCCAGGATATTCGGCCCAATCTGCATACAGATCCTCCCCGTCCTTCACGAAATAGAGATAGGACCCGCCGATGCCCTGAATGACCGTGTCGTCCTCGTCCGTGGGGTTGGCGCCATGGTCCAAGGCCCATCGCAAGGCTTTCGCTGGGTTGGCCACACGAAAAGCCATTGCCGAGGCGGACGGCCCATGCGCCTCGCGGAACACCGAAGCCCTGCCCGCTTCATCACGGTTGAGCATCAGGTTGATACGGCCCTGCTTGTAACGGGTAATGTTTTTTCTGAGATGGCGATGGGTCGGTACAAAGCCCAGCTGTTCGAACTGCGCCGCCATCGCTTCAGGGTCCGGCGAGGTGAATTCCACAAACTCGAAGCCGTTAAGGCCCATCGGATTTTCGGCGATGTTCGACATACTCGGCATCTCTCAGAGGTAAGGGGTCAGGGCCGCGGCCAGGCGCGGGATGTTCTCGACCGTCAAGCCGGCGATATTGATGCGTCCGTTGGTGGGCATGTAGATCGCATGTTCATCGCGCAATGCGGTGACCTGATGCGCCGCCAACGGAAGCATCGCGAACATGCCGCGCTGCTGGCCAACACCGTGCAACCTGGGATGGTACGCCGCGATCAACTCCCGCATCGCATTGATGCGGAAGCGCATCCCGTCCAACTCCGCGCTCCAAAGCGCGTGCAGCTCACCATGTTGTAGGATGAGACGCACGATGGCGGCACCGTGGTCGGGCGGCATCGACCACATCGCGCGCGCGCGCGCCAGGATGTTGCCGCGTACGATTTGGGCCTGGGGAACCGTGGCCGCCTGCACCCACAAGGCTCCAACGCGATCTCGATAGAGGCCGAAATTCTTGTCGCAGCTGTACGCCACAAGGGCGGACGGTAGACCAGCAAGCAGATGTCGCGTAGCCGCAGCGTCGGCCTCCAGACCGTCTCCCAGACCCTGATACGCAAGGTCGATGAATGGAACCAGGCCCCGCTCCTCGCACAGTTCCGTCAAAGTTCTCCATTCGGCAGATGTCAGCGGCGCGCCGGTCGGGTTATGGCAGCAACCGTGCAAAAGAATGATGTCGCCGGCGGACGCGTCTGCGAGATCCGTGTACATCGCCTCGAAATCGACCTTGCCTCTCGCAACGTCATAGAAACGGTGTTTCCGAACCGAAAGTCCCGCCGCCGTGAAGATAGGCGCGTGGTTTGGCCAGGTCGGTGTGCCCATCCAGACCGATGCGTGCGGCCGCGCCGCCTTCAGAAGCTCGGCACCCAGCCGCAGGGCGCCGGTTCCGCCGGGCGCTTGAACACCGGTCAACCGGTCGCATGCTGCCATTTCTGACCCAAAGGCGATCGTCGCCAATCGATCGGTAAAAATCTGGTCCCCCTCTGCGCCGAGGTATGATTTCGATTCTTGCTGCGCTAGCAATAAGTCTTCAGCGGCCTTGACGGCCCGCATCACGGGTGTGCTTCCCGTCTCGGTCTTATAGACGCCAACGCCCAGGTCGATCTTTCCCAAGCGCCTATCGGCCCGGAACCGACCTATCAAGCCCAAGAGCGCATCTTCGGGTTGCAGAGCAAGCATATCAAAAATGCCGCCTAGCCGCGTGGCTTCAGCGTGTAGGTTCAGCTTCATGGGCCGGTTCTCAGGCGAGCATACGCTTGAGTGCCAAGCGTATGGACCATGTCTTCCGGCAAGACATCTGGCGGATAAAGGTCGGGTTGTCCTTCAAGTTCCTTGTAGAGCGGCGCGAAATCTGTCTCCAAAGTGGCCTTGAGAAGACTTTCAAAGCTGTCGATAATAAAATAGGTCTGCTGATAGTCGTCGATGCGATAGTTTGTGCGCATCAAACGCTTGAGACCAAAACCGAGCCGGTTGGGTGATGGGTCGTCCAAGGAGTAAATGGACTCGGCGTAGGAAGATACGATGCCCGCGCCATAGGTTCGCAATCCTTCGCCCTCGCGAATGAGGCCGAACTCCACGGTGTACCAGTATAGCCGAGCGAGCCGATCAATCGCACCCATCCCGTCCGCCCGAAGACCGCCGGCGCCATAAGCCTGCATGTATTCGGCAAAGACCGGATTTGCCAACAGCGGCACATGGCCAAAGACATCGTGAAAGATGTCAGGCTCCTGGAGATAATCCATCTGATCGGGCCGCCGAATGAAGCGGCCCGCCACAAACCGCTTATTTGCAAGATGCTCGAAGAAGACCCGGTCCGGCACAAGACCGGGGACAGCGAGCACCTGCCAGCCCGTTGCTTTCATCAGCCGCTCGGACAGCTCTATGAAGTCCGGGATGCCAGGCTTCGACATCCGCAAGACGTCCATGCCGTCGAGGAATTCCTGGACGACGCGCCCCGGCAGCATCTTGGCCTGGCGTTCGAACAGGGTATCCCACATAGCGTGTTCCGCCGGCGTGTAGGCGTCCCAGTCTTGGGGGATCGTCCAGTCGTCCGCTGCGCCGATTGGGCGCTGAAGATCATCATGTGCCATGGGCGAAATGGTGCCACAGAGCAGAAGAAACGGGGTTTCAAAACGGCGGAAATTAGGCTATTTTTGTCAATACCGCTTCATTTTTGGACGCAGTATGAAATCTGATTTCGCTCTGGACGACATTGATCGCAAAATTGTCTCAGCGCTGCAACGCGACGCTACCGTTAGCCATGCGGAGCTCGGGCAGCGGGTAGGAACATCCTCAGCATCCTGCTGGCGTCGTATAAAGGCGCTTGAGGCTGCCGGCATTCTGGGCAGCACGGTTAGGCTGGTCGAACCACACGCGGTGGGCAAAGGCGTGAACGTGCTGTGCAACGTCCGCATGAAAAGTCACGCCAAGGATGCAAAAGGCGCTTTCGAGAAATTCGTCGAGCGGCGACCTGAAATTATCGAATGCTTTTCTATGTCGGGAGATTGGGACTATCTGCTTCGCATCGTTGTATCTGACGTTGCGGACTACAATCTGTTCTTGATGGAGACACTTCTGGGACACGTATCGGTAGCCGGCGCGTCATCCCATTTCGCACTCTCGATGCCAAAGTATACAACGGCGATACCGGTCTGACGCCATCAACTTACTGGCGGCACAAGAGCAGCCGTGACGATGATCTCTACAAGGACATCCGGTGCGCCCATTTCGCATTGCGACGTAGCTCGGCTGGGTGCGTGCTCGGGTGTCATCCATTGGTCCCACACCTCGTTTAGTCCAGCGAAGTCGCGGGATATGTCCTTCAGCCATATTTGAACCGACAGGAGCCTACTCTTATCCGAGCCGGCTTCGGCCAGAACATTGTCGATTTTCACCAATGCTTGCTTTGTTTGTCCACGGATGTCCTGCGTACGGTCGTCCGCCACCTGACCACCGAGAAACACCATCCCGTTATATATGACCGCACGCCCGCGGCGAGGATTGGTCACAATTCTCTTGACGACATTCATCGAGACGCCATGGCTTTCATTCTAATTCATGTTCCGTGCAGTGGAGGCCCGCGCTTGCGCTGTAGCTTCCGCCTCTTCAACCCCTCTGGCACAGAGCCACAGAAAGGTTGCCGCTAGCACGATTACACACACCAGAGTGGATAGGATTGCAGTAGATAGACTGTGTGTTATGACCGACACCTTACCCACGATATACGGTCCCATTCCTGTACCCACCAGCGTCGCCACTAGAAAATATATATTTGCAGCAGTCCCGCGCATCTGCGGTAGCACGAGATCCTGGATCGTCGCAGCTCCGCAGGCAACCCAACCGGTCGAAATCAACGAGAGTGGAATGAAACAGCTAAAAAATACGGTTGCATTATCTGTCAGACACATCTCAGCAAGGAGCGGCAGGGGAAGTAGCACCGAGCCTAAGCTGACCCAAATTCGCCCTCGTGGCGTTCTTTTTATAAGCGCATCGGAAAGGCGGCCCCCGATTATCATACCTAAGCCACCTCCAATCGCCGATGCGCTCCCAAGAATCAGTCCAACTGTGCCGCGGTCAATGGTGAACTTGCGCAGCGCCAGAGGCGCGATCCAAAATGCTGAGATATGGCTCACCATGGACGCCGCACCGAAACCCAACATTGCGAAGAGAAAAGCCGGTGTGCCCCAGGTTAAAGCGAAAGTTGGCCGGTCGTTGTGCCGCAATGATTGGGCAGCTGAGAACGCCGCATAATACCCGATCCCAATGGCTATCCACTGGAGCCAATCCCCAGTTGCCCAAATCAATGCAGCGACTGATGCTCCGGCAACAACCGCCGCTGCGAGGTTCACTACGAACGCGCCCGCACCTCTGCGAGCTGCGTCATATAAGGTTAGTGGTGGGATGATGCCGCAAAGATCCCGAAAGAACTTTGACCAGATTTCCGTACTGGGCGGATAAGACAGACCGTCAGATTGACCGCGAGAAGGTTCACGCAACGTAGAAAACCAGGCGGCAAGAAGAATACCGAGGATACCGAATATCAAGAGGGTCACCTGCCAGCCCTCCAGCCCAAAAGGCTTTGAAGCGGAAAACGCGGCATTCCAGCGTGAAGCAATGAAACCGCCAAGGAGGAGCGAAAGGCCGGCACCGGTAGCGAGGCCAGCGCTGAAAAGGCCCAGCGCGGTGCCTCTCTTTGCTTTTGAGAACCAATCCGAAATCAGCGAAAAGCCAACCGGCGCCCCTGCTGACTCCCCGATACCCACCCCCATCCTATAAAAAGACATCTCAAGAAAGGACGAGGACTTTCCGCAAAGAGCAGTCATCACCGACCATGCGCTTAAACCAATCGCGAGCAGCTTGACCCTGTTCCAGCGGTCCGATAGTCGTGCAATTGGATATCCGAAAAGTGCGTAAAAGACAGCGAATGACGTCCCACCCAGGAAGCCAAGCTGACTGTCAGATAGCGCAAAGCTTTTCTTCACGTCTTCTGCCAAGATGGAGATGACGTTCCTATCCATCTGCAAGAAGACGTACACTAGGAACAAGACACCAAGTACATAGCGGGCGTACTTGCCGTCTATAACGGCGCGAGCTTTCGGGGATTCTTCGAGGTCCGGCTCGCCGCCTGCATTGTCCATGGTTGAGGACCTAATTGATGTTGCGAAAGCCGTTCCTTGGCGTAGTCATCTTTCCTTACCGGAAAGCTTCCACCGCCGCACATCCTTGGTCAAGTTCAAGAATGCGCGGCGGAAGAATTAAACTACAGCTGGAAGCGCACGCCACCTCGGAACATCCGGCCGATCACATCATAGGCTGATGCGTTGACGCTGAGTGGAGCCGCACCAAACGTGGGGCCATACCCGATCATTACCGGCGCCCGATTGGCCAGATTATCTACAGCGAGATAGGCCTGAAGACCCTCTTCAATGTCGTAACGCACGCTGGCATCAAACCAATACGACCCGGGAACAAAGTTATTTTCAGTCGTCATGTTGGCGGTCGTCGATGCCGGGCAACCGCTGGTGCACTGGATGAACGAGGTATTCACCACGCCGTCGCTTATGCCGTGCGCCGTAAGGGTCGCGCCCAAAGGCCCATGGTCCCAGGTCACACTAGTCAACCACTGAAAGCTCGGCAGCGATAGCAACTGAGAACCGTTGTTGCTGTTCGTTCCGACGTTGTCAGTGGGCGCCGTCACAGCGTTATTGGTGTAATTCTTCAGGTATTTCGTCGCTTGGAACCGGAAGGTGAGATCCCCATTCAGCCACGGAAGATCGGTATCCAGGGTTCGGCGGTAGCTTGCTTCGAAATCCAGGCCACTCGCAATCTGCTGTGCGACGTTAACAGGCGTCACGTTGACTTGCGTGATCGTGCCCGCGCCATTTCTGACGATGCCGGAACAGAACACCGTATTTCCCTGTGCGCACAGATTCACCGCCTGCTGCGCCGTAAACGTAGTGATCGCGTTATTTAGATCGATGCGATACCAGTCGACAGATGCTTGAAACCCGTCCAAAAAAGTCGGCGTGACGACCACACCGAGGCTGGTGGTATCGGCCACTTCGGGATTCAATGCCTTATTACCAGAAGTTATCTGGAAGATTGACGAGCTCGCATTGGCGTGCGTGGGATCTACAACAACATTGGTCGACGTCTGCGAGGCGTTGAAAAGTGCTGCCAGGTCAGGAGCGCGAATATCTCGCGACTGGGTCATCCGAAATTTCAAGTCATCGATCGGAGCCCAGGTTGCGCCCACCTTCCAAGTCGTTACCAGACCCGAGGTGCTATAGTCCGTTTCACGGACGGCTCCTGTTAGATCGAGGCTCTTGGCGAAAGGCACATCCTTCAGCAACGGGATGACGGTCTCGAAGTAGCCTTCATTCACATCGTAGGTGCCAAAGCTGGCATGAAAATTCCCAGTGAAATAGGAATTTGTTGTCGACAACGGATCATTGCTGCCGCTAACCGATTCTTGGCGGTGTTCGAAGCCGAACGCAACGGATATTGGACCAGCCCAGTTCGAGAATGGATTTCCGCGAACGTTCAACGCCTCATTGTTCTGCTTAAGTTGAGTGCGGCCCTCAGAAGTCCCCAAGACATAGTTTAGTACCGCTTGAGAATTAACGCCGGTCCCGAAAACGTCGTACGGCACGCAGCCGTTGTTCGGACTTGAGAGCGTTGAACGACACACAATGGCGCCATTAGTGTTTTTGACGGCGTCGAGCGCGTTTTTGTAGTTCGCTGTAATCGTGTCGCGGACTGCGAGATAGACATTCGTAATCTGCTCGTGGCCATGCACGTCCCAGGCCCAGTTTGTGCCGAGCGCATCAAAATCACCAGTGGCGCCCAGCGTAAAGCGCTCGTTTGAACGCCGGGTATAGGCCGGGATTGGTCCGAGGTCCTGGTTGAAACTGCCCATCGTTAGGGGCGCCGTAACTTTCGAGGCGATGCTTGCGGGAATGAACGCATTGTCCGGCTGGACGGTGAGATTCGCGAAGTTGAACTGTACCAGCGAATTTTCGTGGGTCACCACCTTCGCCCAGGACGCTTCGCCGTAAATCTGAATATGGTCGGTCAGATTATAGCTGGTGCGAAAGTATGCGTTCTGCCGCGACATCAAGGTATCGAGGTCTGCCACGTTGGCGATGTTGGTATAGGCAGATTGGCCGCCTTGCATAAAGTTACCGCTTACGATCGGACCATACTGGAATTGCGCCGGTGTCCCACCAGGGCCAAAGTAAATACCCTGGAGCGGACCTGCCGTGATGATGCCGCCAGGCGTAGCGGTGGCGAACCCAGCATTATTACGAACAAGCAACGCCGGCTGACCATTGGTCGGCGTTGAGTTCGGATTATTGAACTGCAGGGTCTCATTCTGATTTGTCGCCCAAGGACGCGGAACACCCTTGATGCCATCGTTGTAGGCATATTCGAGGGAGAGCAAGACGTGCAGACGATCGCCTAAAAAGTTCTGCCCGATCGTAAGGGCGCCCTTATAGTTGGCGTCATCACCATAAGAAGTGCCCCCTCCTTGAAGTTCCGATTTGACGCCAACAAAGTCCTTGTCGAGAACGAAATTTACGACGCCGGCGACGGCGTCAGAACCATAATCGGCGGAGGCACCGCCGGTAACGATGTCGACGCGCTTGACCAGCTGTTCTGGGATCTGGTTGATATCGACCAAGCCCGTAAGGGTTGAAGCGCCAAGCCGCTCACCATCCAAAAGGACGAGTGTGCGGACTGGGCCAAGGGCGCGTAGATTGAGAGCGTTGATGCCAGACAGGCCGGAGCTAACTTGGTTGCCATAGTTGACGGGCGTGGCGCTGTTGGCCAGTTCAGGCATCTCATCGACCAACTGGGCGATATTTGCAGGGGCTTTGTCTTGGATCTGCTGTGCGCCAACGACGGTCGTCGGCGTGGGGGCGCTGTAACCGTCGCGTACGACCCGGGTGCCGGTGACCTGGACCTCTTCGACTGAGGTTGAGCTTGTGCTCTGCGCGAACGCTGAATTTGAGATCAGCGCACAGGCAATGATGGCTGCGGCAGACGTTGTTCTCAGGGCGAAGCCCTTGAATTGATTTCTCTTGTACGCTGTCATATCTATATCCCCTCAATTATGCACCGCACGCCCCCGCGTCCGTCGTGCAAGTGAAATCTACGAGACACAAAAATTTCACTCCAAGACCAAGATTCGCGTACCCCATTCTTCAAAGTTATGGAGTGGGGCTTGTGGCCGCATGAGGGTAACGGACGAGCGTTTTTGAGCGGCCGGTATACCGGCCGCTCCGTTTTGGACCTTAAAAAGAGAACGTTCTCTACTTGCCGGACAGGACAGCGAGCGCTTCATCTACAAGGGGCGAGCCATAGTCTCGCCGCGCAACCGCTTCTGTAACCACACCGTCCGCCAGGTCTGCCGCTAGCGCGCTACCGGATCGTTCGACTGGATTGCCGAATCCCCCCCCACCTGGGGTCTCGATTCGCACCGTCTCACCAGCGGCCAAGACCAGGGCCGAAAGCTTTGATGGCAGGGTTTTTTCATTGCCTAAACCAACATTCTGCCGAACCCTGCCCAATCCGCCATCGCCGCCGCCCTCTGCGCCACTGGCGCCCCGCTTATGACTATCCGAGCGTACGGAAACCGTTGTCCCATCCTGCAGCGCGCGAACTTGGCGGGTTATACCCAGACCACCCCGCTGCCGGCCTGCCCCGCCGGAGTCAACAACCAGGCCATACTCCTCACAGATGAGTGGAAATTCATTTTCCATCGCTTCCGTAGGTAGATTCAAACTGTTGGTGACGTGGACGTGAATGGCGTCCATCCCGTCTTCGGTCCGTCGGGCGCCTGAGCCTCCGCCGATTGCCTCACCGCAAACATAAAATCGACGCTTTCCATTCGCTACAACTTCTCCGGAAAACGCAATTGTCGGTAATAGGTCGTTTCCAGATGCAATCATACGGTCAGGCGATAGCACCTCACGGAATGCACCAAAAACCGCTCCAGCAATTTTTTGACATGTGATGCTACGCACCCCGCTAGCAGCAGGCGAACGCGGATTGACTAACGAACCCTCCGGGGCGCTGATGGTAATTGCCTCGAACATGCCGCTGTTAGGCAGAAGTTCCGGATCAAGCAGGGTTTTGACACAATAGTAGATGGTAGCGCGCAGTGCACTTTCGCAAACGTTCATTGCACCTCTTGCCTGCGGTCCGGTACCGTCCATATCAAAATGCAGCTGATCGCCTGCTATTGTGACAGTGACCTTGATCGGCACCATCTCGCCACCGCTCCCGTCATCGTCCAGCCACGTCGTGAAGCTGTGGGATCCATCTGGCAAATCCTCGATACGGCGGTGAAGGCGGCGTGAGGTATATCCCAACATGTCGTTGATTGAGGCGAGCATCTCCTGCTGCCCTATCCGGCCGACCAGCGCCTGGAGCTTCGCGCCGCCACGGGTATTCGTCGCAATCTGCACTCTCAGGTCCAACGCTCGCTCTTCTGGCAAGCGTGAATTCGCGGCGATTAAACCTACCACGTCGTCGTCTACTACACCATTCCTGGCAATCCGGATTACGGGAATTCGAAGCCCTTCCTCAAAAATGGTGCGGGCGCTGGCCGCAATGGAACCTGGTACCGATCCCCCAACATCGGAGTGATGACCGATGTTGGCGGTAAACGCCAAAAGTTTTCCTTCATGGAATACAGGATTTACGATCGAGATATCCGGTAGATGCGTGCCTCCGGCCAAAAATGGATCATTGGAGATAAAGGCATCCCCTTCCGCAATCTCTTCGACAGGATATCGGCGCAGCACCGCCTGCATTGCCCCCATTAGCGAACCCAAATGGATGGGGATGTGGGTACCCTGTGCAAGCAATCGACCTTGGGCGTCAAATATCCCAACCGAGAAATCACGCCTCTCCTTGATCTGAGTGGAGAACGAAGAACGCATCATCGTTATCGCCATCTCCTCCGTGATGGACAGCAATCGATTAGAAAACACCTCCATCGCTATAGGGTCAAAACCGCGTATTGCCTGGTCGGTCACCGGTTCAACTCCCTAAGACAGCGTTCGAATTATAAAATTGCCCACTTCGTCCGCCACTCCGAATTGGTCAGGTCGAACAACGATCGTGGAGCTCATTTCTTCAATGATAGCCGGCCCAAAGAGTGGCGTTTTTGCGGGCAGGAGAGCGCGCCGATAGATTGAGGTCGTACACCACCCCTGTTCCCGACCAAAATATACTTGCCGTTCATCGACGATCGCTTCAACCAAGCTTCCTCCGGCCGGCGACTCGGATTGAGGGAGACCAGGGAGACGCCCAACGGCTTGCAAGCGACAGTTGACAACTTCGACCGCATGATCGGCAAGATCGTATCCAAATTCTGCACGATGAGAAGCATGAAAAGCCGAGATGAACGATTGCAGGCCCGCCCGTGATCGATCAGTTAGTGCAACCCGAATGTCATGGTTTTGTCCAAGGTACCGTGCGTCCAGTGTCGCATTCAATTGTTGGTCCGCTTGTGGAACCTTCTCAAAATTCAGCCAGTCCTGACCATCGCGCAACATTGCCTCAACGTCTTTTACGATTTGGGGCCAGCTAGAGGCATCGGTCACCTTGAGCGTTGTGCGAACAAAATCTCTGCTAATATCCGAAAGCAGCACTCCGCGGGCACACATTGTACCTGGCTCCTGGGGAATTAGGATCTGGTCCATCCCGCATTCCACGGCGACGTCAGCGGCATGCAGCGGTCCCGCACCGCCAAACGCGAAAAGCGTAAGGGTTCCCAGCTCTTGGCCATGCTCTGTTGTTACGGCCCTAATCGCTCTGCTCATGTTTGCGTTCGCTATGCGCAACATTCCGTAGGCCGCTTCCTCAACGGAAAGATTAAGCGGCTTGGCGATTCTGGCCTCGATTGCAGCCATGGCTGCGTCTCGATTGACAAGCAAACGCCCTTCTAAAAGTGCAACCGGGTTAAGACGTCTTAGGCAAATGTTGGCGTCAGTCAGTGTCGGTTCGATACCACCCTTGCAAAAAGCTACAGGCCCTGGGACGGCCCCCGCGCTGCGCGGTCCCACTTTTAAGGCAGAAGCATCATCAACCAATCCAATGCTCCCACCGCCCGCCCCTATGACATGGATATCGATCATCGGTAACTTCACTGGATAACCGGCGACCATTCGTTCATTTGTGTATTTCGGCTTTCCGTCGGTTACCATTGAAACATCGGTGCTGGTTCCGCCAACATCAAAGGTAACTAGGTCCCGGATACCCGCTGCTGCGCCTACGCTTGCTGCGCCAACCACGCCTGCGGCTGGCCCCGATAAGCAGGTAAGGACCGGCAATCTCTCAACCGTCTTGATGGGGAGCAGTCCACCATTGGAATGAATCGTCAGCGGTTCAACGACTATGCCTGATGCCGCTATGTTTGTGCGCAGCCTGTCCAAATAAGTTTTCATCTTTGGACCGACGTAAGCGTTCAGCACCGTTGTCGAGGTCCGTTCATACTCGCGAAATTCAGGTAGCACTTCGGAAGAAACCGAAACGTAAACATCCGGCAATCTGGCTGAAACACGATCCTGAACGGCCCGCTCGTGAGAAGGATTGCGGTAGGAATGTAAGAGGCAAATCGCCACCGATTCCACTTTAGCTCTTGCAAGCTCATCGATCGCTGCGTCTAAGCTGGCTTGATCAAGGGGGCGCAGCTCTCCGCCGGCCGCATCAAGCCTTTCGTCCACCTCCAGGCGATGAGCGCGCCTGACCAACGGCTCTGGCTTCGTGATACTGAAGTCGAACAGCGCTGGCCGGGTTTGTCGTCCTATTGCCAAGACGTCGCGAAAACCGCGGGTGGTCATCAAGCCAGTGCGTACGCCACGACGCTCAATAATCATGTTCGTGGCGACGGTCGTGCCGTGGCCGATATAATCAATATCGGCAGGCGCGATCTCGAACAGAGCTAGAAGCTGGCGTATCCCGTCGATTATCGCTTCCGACGGATCAGCTGGAGTGGATGGCACCTTGAAAAAGCGCAGCGGCGCGCCACTGCGATCAGAAACGACGAAATCCGTGAAAGTGCCGCCGACATCCAGTCCAATTCGGTACATCTTAATACGGACTCCAGGTTCAGACCGATACCGGCCGGTACAAAATAAGTGAGCAACCGTCAGGTTGTGGGGAAGCGCATGCTATTAGTCAAAGTCTGAAAATCCTTTTGCCCATGCCTCAGGGTTATGATGGCCTGCCGGTACCGGGATCTGGCGGGATATACCCTGCTCCATAAGGCGTTGCGGGGTTAGCCCACTGAGATCGACTTTGCTTCGGCCATCAAGCAGGAGCTCGGCGGCTGCGACGCCTAGAGCGGGCACGAGTTGAAACCCATGTCCGGAGAACCCGAATAGGTGAAGCAACCCCGGAACTGTCGGCGATAAGCCGGCAATTGCCATATTGTCGACCGTCTTAGCCTCCAAGCCGGCCCAAGTGCGGACAATCCGCAAATTTGCGATGGCCGGGAAAAGTGCGACGGCCGCCGCCGCGGATTCGGATAAAGCACGCGCGTCGATTTCCGATTTCTCGCTTTGAAGATCGGGGCGTCCCTGTTGGCCCCCACCAATCAGCAACGTGCCTTGGATTGTCTGCTTGACCGAAAGTTTGCGGCCTACAGTGATGACAGTAGGACGAACAAATGGGGCAATTCGTTCGGTCACGATCATCATCGAAGCCTTAGTCTCGAGAGGTATATCGTCTCCGGCCATCGCGGCGATCTGCCCCGCCCAAGCACCGGCCGCGTTGACGACAAGAGGCGCCTCGAAAGGGGACCCGCCATCGCCAGCGCGCCATCCGCCATGGGCCCATTCAAGATGGGTCACTCCGACGCCTTCATGTATTACAACACCGGCGAGAATGGCTGCCCGGTAGAACGCCGCCAGGGTGCGGTGCGGGTCAGCCGCTCCGTCACGCTCCGCGAATGCAGCACCCACACAATGTGAGGCTAACGCCGGTACCAACTTCTGAAGCTCGACTTGACCGACCATCCTTTCATGAGAAAACCCGTCTTGCTGCAAGCTATCTACCCTGCGGTGTAGCTTCTGTAACTCCCCCTCGGTTTCTGCGATCTGCAGTTGGCCACCGGCCTGGAAACCGCAATTATCTCCGACGAGATCCTCGATGTGGTGCCACATCTCCATAGCGGCAAGAGAAACAGGCAATTCCGCCCTCCCTCGACCCAGGGTTCGCACCCCAGCCGCCGACGCCCCTGAGGAATGGCGACCGACGCGTTGGCGCTCAAGTAGTATTACACTGGCGCCGCGGCGGGCGAGCTGCAATGCTGCCGATAATCCATGCAAGCCGCCACCGATAACGAGTGCGTCCGCTGTTTTTTTCACGATGCAGAATCCAGGCCTGCCAGCTCCCGAAGTGTGAGTGGCTTGAGTGGAGGACGGACACTTAGGAATCCGATTTTGTCGGGTGAATTCCCATGCACCTCTGAAACAAGGCGCGTGAGACTGAGACCGCATTGACGCCCTTGGCACGGTCCCATCCCCGCACGGGTCGCTATCTTGATTCCGTCCGGTCCTAGATGTGCCCGCCCTAGAAGTGCCTGTCGTACTTCCCCAGCCGTGACGCCCTCGCAACGACAGACCATAGTGGCATCCGACAGTGGCATCTCAGACGGCGGGTAAAGCATGTCAATAAAGCGCCGGAATGCGGCTGCCGCCGCGAGGCGGCGCCGAAGCGGGGCTGAGGCAGCTTCGAACTCGCGCGCGGATATTTTTCCCGCCTTGCGTGCAACGCTGATACCGGCGAGGCGGCCTGAGAGCATAGCGGCGCGAGCCCCAAGTATAGTGCCGCCGTCGCCACTGACAAAGATAGTCGATACGGAGCTTGCGCCGAAGTTATCAAGCTCCGGCTCAAAGCAATGTTGGGCTGCATTCCACCGAAGCGTGCAACCGCCGGCGACTGTCGAATGAATTCCAGGAACGACGCCATCATGTACTAGGAGCAGCTCTGTGGAAAACTCACCTTTCGCGCCATCACTTGTGGCGTACCGTACGCCAGTTAGCCGATTTGGGCCAATTGCCTCGAATGCAACAACATTACGGATGACTTTCGTTTTCCGAATCTGCAGTAGCCAAATGGCGCCACGCAACAAGTCCCGCCAGCCATAGACTAGCGCAGCTGGCAACAATTTCATTGATTTTGCGATGCGATCGGGCGGGGTGGTATCAAGTATTCCGGCAACAGTGCCGCCCGCAGCTATGAGCTGAGACGCATACAGAAGTAGCAAGGGTCCCGTCCCGGCTAACCAAACTGGTCGGTCAGGCACTTGCCTTGCGGTCTTGAGCAGGATTTGCGCGCCTCCTACGGTCATCACACCCGGCAATTGCCAACCCATAAAGGGCATCGGCCGTTCCTGCGCGCCGGTGGCAAGAATGATAAACTGCGGTTCCAGCATCTTGGCGCACCCATCATGGGTCAGGAACACGCGCGGCCCAGGTTCAATCTGCCAAGCTTCCGTTGCAGGCAGATATCGTCCTCCCGCCTTTCGGAACTCCGCCACAAGCGCTGCGCCCGCCCGATCCTCCGCCCCGTAAACCACTCTGGCTTCGATTGCTGCGAAGATACGACCACCTGGTGCCGGCTGATCGTCGGCAACGGTTACACTAAGTCCTCTTGCCTGCAGTTCTAAAGCCGCCGACATGCCGGACGGGCCAGATCCAATTACTAAGACGTCAGTCATGTTAAGATGTCCGCTGCGGCAACCGGCCTGCCCAACTGCCGGCGAATGACCATGCCGTCGTACGCCATTGACATGCAGCTTCGGATCGAAGTTACGCCATCAATCTCAACTAAACATTCAAAACATACGCCCATTATGCAGTAAGGCGCTCGCTCTCCCCCATCGACCGGCGTCGTTCGGGAGATGAAGGGCGGGACCCGCAACAGCACGGCTGCAATCGCTTCCCCGTCTTCCACCTCCATGATCACGCCATCGACTGAAATCGTGACTGTTTTAATGACCATCTTGGGGGCAAGTTTGCGGAACATCTGCTGCTTCTGGGTATGGCCCCCGCAAACTGTTGGTCGCAAGTCAAAACGTCAAAGCTCTCTTTGACATCATGCTATTCTAAAAGGTTATGCACTGCGCGTGGGAGGTGGGCGTTTCCGATATACAGTCACGCGGATCAATAGAAATTGGCGCTAAAACGCCGCAGAGGCGCGTACAATGTTAATACCCAAGCGTTGCCAATATATAGAGCGCTGAAAAACCTATGATTGAGAACAGTAGGAACAAGGGAGCAATGAACCGGGCCCATTCGCCGTAACCGACTCGCGAAGCCACTAAAAATGCCAGCAGCAATGGATTGGTCGGAGAAATCATGTTGGTC
>Ga0193716_1001207_pt1 | contig 15326 bp, 10 predicted proteins | sample U2c1metaG_FD_145901 | JGI IMG/M metagenome (GOLD analysis project Ga0193716, IMG submission 145901) | Soil microbial communities from a riparian zone of the East river system, Colorado, United States - U2c1 | ecosystem: Environmental > Terrestrial > Soil > Riparian zone | place: USA: East River...
CCATCGGGATGACGTTTGAACAGGGCGGCATCGGCGCCGGGCTTGCCGTGCAGACGGCTGACGGGGATACGCTGACCCTTGCCGATAGGTTAGAACATCATTTTACAACCGGTATATCGACGATAGAAGTCGCCTCGCAAAATGCCGGCCGGCTGATAAAGGAATTCCATACCTATTTTGTCGATGCGGTGACGCATCCGGGTGGGGACTATAAAGCCTATTTTCTCCGGAACGATTCTTTTGGCGACCGTCTCGAAAGGCTGAAAGCTTTTTTAGACAGGAATATGATCGAATGGGTACCGGTATCATCGGGCAATTTTACCGGTACGGACTACGAGACAGGCAAGGCGGCCAGCTTCCGTGCGGGAGCGGGGGATATCGTCATCAATGCCAATCAGCCGAAGTCAAATCTACTGCGTGTATTATTCGAAAGGCAATCTCGTATCAGCGATTCGGTCACTTATGATATTACGGCCTGGTCGGTACCCTTTGTCTATGGAGTGCAGGCTTATGGTTTGCCGGCATATGTGCCCGGCGCTACCGGCAATCGGGCGGAAGGGATGGCAACCGGGGCCCCGAAACCGATCCCGGATACGGCATACGGTTATGCCGTTCGCTGGACGGGGATCCGGAGCGTGCGATTCCTGACGGCCATGTTACAGAAGGGAATAAAGGTCCGGTATGCGGAGCGGTCTTTTCAATCGGGTGGCATCTCTTTTGGCAGCGGGACCTTGCTGATCACGACCACCGGCAACGGGAGGGCGTCCGAACTGTGGGCGACGATCACAAAGGCAGCCGAAAAAACAGGCGTCGTACCCGAGCCTATCGCCTCTGGTTTTGTTGAGAAGGGAGCGGACCTTGGCAGCGATCTGGTACACCTGGTACACAAGCCCCGGATAGCCATGCTTACGGGAGAGGAGATCAGCTCGTTGGATGCCGGAGAGGTCTGGCATCTTTTTGAACAAGAGATCGGTTATCCTGTTACGCTGATCAATGCCGATGAGATCAACCGGATCCAATGGAAGAACTTTGACGTGGTGATCCTGCCAAACGGAAATTACAGGACGCTGGAAGAAAAGAACAATGCGGACCTTATCCGGAACTGGGTTCGGGAGGGCGGCAGGCTTATCGCCATGGAAAATGCGGTGGCACAGCTGTCAAAGATGGAGTTGGGCATCAAGTTGAAAGGAGAGGGCGCGGACAAGAAAGAAGAAGAAAAAGACAGGAAGGACAATATCTATACCGATCTGCACCGCTATGGCAACCGGCAGCGGGATGAAATAGCCAATAGTGTCCCGGGATCGATCTATAAAGTGGAACTGGACAATTCACATCCGTTGGCCTTTGGTTACCCGGATCATTATTATACGCTGAAACAGGACGACAATGTTTACGAATTCCTGAAAGATGGCGGCTGGAATGTCGGTGTTGTCCGGAAAGACAATTATGTCAGTGGTTTCACCGGGAACAAGGCAAAGGAGAAACTAAAGGATGGCCTGCTCTTCGGGGTTCAGGACATGGGCAGGGGAAAAATCGTTTACCTTGCGGACGACCCTTTGTTTCGCAGTTTCTGGGAGAATGGGAAATTGTTGTTTTGTAATGCGGTATTTCTGGTTGGTCAATAAAAGAAGGACACACTAAAAGCACACTAAAGGAATAGTAAATGAAGTCAATTATTTACCAGCGCCTGCTGGCTGCCGGTCTGTTTGGGGCATGCCTGGGCGGTATCGGCGTAGTATCGGCACAAGCTCCTGCTACTATCACATCTGCCGATATGTATCTCCGGCTGAAAAAGCTGAATGTTCTTGGGACGGTATTATATGTTGCGGCCCATCCGGATGACGAGAATTCGCGGCTCATCGCCTATATGGCCAAGGACCGGCTTTATCGAACCGGTTATTTGTCGATGACAAGGGGGGATGGCGGTCAGAACCTTATCGGGGACGAACAGGGTGTGGAGCTGGGGCTGATCCGTACGCAGGAAATGCTGGCCGCGCGGCGGATCGATGGCGCTGACCAGTTCTTTGCCCGTGCATTTGACTTTGGGTTTACCAAGTCAACAGAAGAGGCGTTGAAGACATGGGATAAGGAAAAAATATTGAGCGATGTGGTTTGGGTGATCCGTAAGTTTCAGCCGGATGTTATCTTCACCCGGTTCCCTCCTGACAGCCGGGCGGGGCATGGGCATCACTCTGCTTCCGCGGTACTGGCGCAGGAGGCTTTTACGGCGGCGGCAGACCCGTCCCGTTTTCCCGAGCAATTCAAATATGGGGTGAAACCCTGGCAGGCCAGACGGCTACTTTGGAATGGCTTCAATTTCAATGGAGGGGTAATAGCTGCCAGTGAAGACCAGGTAAAGGTAGACGTAGGGGTTTTCAATCCCATTCTTGGTAAGAGTTACGGAGAGATAGCGGCGGAAAGCCGCACCAATCATAAAAGCCAGGGGGCTGCGTTGACGCCTGCCCGTGGTCAATCGATGGAATATTTCAACCTGGTGGCGGGTGATCCGGCTCATGGCGATCCGATGGAAAATATCGTCACTACCTGGAGCCGCGTTGAAGGAGGAGAAAAGATCAGCGGTATGATCGATCAGCTGCTAAAGGATTTTTCCCTGTCGCATCCGGAGATGTCGGTCCCGGGCCTGGTGACTTTGTACAAGGCCATCGGTCAATTGAAGGATGGCTATTGGAAAACCCAGAAGCTGAAGGAAGTTCAGCAGCTTATCGAAGCCTGCAGCGGATTATGGCTGGAGGCCGTAGTACGCACTCCTTATGCCGTAAAGGGAGATTCGCTGGCGGTCACTTTTGTGCTGAACAACCGGCTGAATGGCGGTCCGATGGCAGTACGGGGGATCAGCCTTGACGACTATGATACCGCATACCGGCAGCAGTTGGAAGGCGACAGGAACTATTCTTTTTCCCATACCATTTATGTGTCACCCAAAAAGGCGGTGACGCAACCTTATTGGTTAGCCGAGGAAATGTCGCCTGGCTCTTTCAACGTGAAGGACCAGCGGCTTATAGGAGATCCGCAAAGCGGTCCGGCCTATGAAGTAAAATTCAGAGTGGCGATAGCCGGGGAAGAAATGGTCTTTGTCCGGCCGGTACAATATAAATTTACAGACGCCGTGAAAGGCGAGCTCTACCAACCATTGACTGTGTTGCCACCGGCTACGGCGCACTTCGATCCAGGGCTGCTTTTATTTACCGGCAAGGAGGAGAAAAGTTTTTGGATCGAAGCAAAGGAGCATTCCGCCCACGCAAAACTGCCGGGTATGCAGCTGACGCCGACTTCCGGTCTTACTGTTCAGCAAAGGGGCGGCTCTGCCGCTGCGGGTTTTTCCTGGTCGGCACAACCTGCCGGTATGGCGGCGCAGATGGTGACGGCGCATTTGTTGTTCGCCAACGACGGCCGGAAGGATACGGCCCTCGAGCTCAAGACCATTTCTTTCGATCATATTCCGCGCATCGACTATTTTTGTCCGGCCGTAGAGAAATTTGTCGTGGCGGATGTTAAGATCGCCGGGCATCGCATTGGTTATATCGAAGGTGCGGGGGATAAGGTGCCGCAGGCCCTGCAACAGATGGGCTATGAAGTGGTGCTGCTGAAAGAAAGAGATCTTACAACAGCCAACCTCAAACAATTTGATGCCGTTCTTACCGGTGTCCGGGCCTATGACGTTCACGACTGGCTGAAGGACAGGCATGACATCCTGATGGATTATGTTAATGAAGGGGGAAACCTCATCGTTCAATACAACCGGGAAAATTTAGGCCGGGTTTCCAGTGATATCGGACCTTATGGTTTTGCCGTATCCAATATCCGGGTGACGGACGAACATGCCCGGGTAAATTTTCTGCAACCCGATCATCCGGTGCTGAACTATCCGAACAAGATCTCGGACAAGGATTTCGAAGGCTGGGTCCAGGAGCGTGGTATTTATTTCGCGGGTCAGACCGATCCGGCTTACCAGACAGTGCTGTCGATGAATGATCCGGGGGAACAGGAGCAGAAAGGCAGTCTTGTGATCGCTCACTACGGAAAGGGCACCTTTGTTTATACAGGGCTTGTCTTTTTCCGGGAGTTGCCGGCCGGCGTGCCGGGTGCCTATCGGTTAATGGCTAATATCATTGCGCTAAATCAAAAGAAGGGGTTTTAAATGTTCGGTAGAAGGAATATTACAATTGTGATAGCGATTATCGTGGCGCTGGTAGTCGAACGGATCGTCAAGCGGGCCATATTCGGATTAGTGGTTGGGATCCTGGTGGGATTGGTGGTAGCAGCATTGATGGCAAAGAGAAATAAAAAATAATCGTATGGACGAAGATCGTGCACCAATATTTAAGAAGTGGAGCTACTGGTATGTACTGGTAATAGCCTTCCTTATCCTGTGCATGTTGTTCTTTTATTTGCTGACCAAACATTTTTCATGAGCCGTCCTGACTGGATCGTATTGGCATTGACTTTACTGGGGATGATTGCCTATGGATTGTATAAAGGCCGGACCAGCAGGGACCTGGAAGGCTATTTTCTTTCCAACAGGTCCGTACCCTGGTATATGGTATTGTTGGGCATTATGGGTACACAGGCAAGCGCTGTCACCTTTCTTTCCGCTCCGGGTCAGGCTTATACGGACGGGATGCGCTTCGTGCAATATTATTTCGGTCTGCCGCTGGCGATGGTGGTGCTTTGTATAAGTTTTGTGCCTGTCTTTCACAGGCTGAAGGTATTTACGGCATACGAATTCCTCGAACAGCGTTTTGATCTGAAGACAAGGGCGTTTACGTCCTTTCTTTTTTTGGTACAGCGTGGGCTTTCCACCGGCATCAGCATAGCTGCTCCTTCGATTATCCTTTCTTCGTTGCTGGGCTGGGACATTTTATGGACGAACATCTTTATGGGCGGGCTGCTGATCATCTATACGGTGATGGGCGGCGCCAAAGCCGTAGCTTATACACAGCAGCTGCAGATGATAATCATCTTCGGCGGGATGACCATCGCGGGATATCTTGTCATTCACCGGCTACCAGCGGGCGTCGGCTGGGCGGATATTTTGCATACAGGCGGAAAAGCCGGCAAGTTAAACATTATCACTACAGGTTTTCGCGGGAAAAGTTTTGACTGGAATGATAAATACAATCTTATAAGTGGGGTGATCGGAGGCTTTTTTCTGGCGCTGTCATATTTCGGGACTGACCAGTCGCAGGTAGGGCGTTACCTGACGGCCCGTTCGCTTACGGAGAGCAGGATCGGATTGCTGCTGAATGGACTGGTCAAAGTGCCCATGCAATTCCTCATCCTGCTGCTGGGGGTAATGGTATTCACTTTTTATCAATACAACAGGGAGCCTATCTTTTTTAACCAGGCGGAGCTGAAGGTGCTGGAGCATTCGAAGTATAAGGATTCGCTTGCGCTGGTGACGAGCCAATATGAAGCCGTTGAAAAAGAAAGGCTGGGAGTGCCAGGCGCAGATGCTGCAACCGACCCGGATGTCGCTGCCGGTCATGCCGCTGCCGCGGTTAGGGCGCAGCGGGTGGTAGCAATGCAAAAAGAGAAAGAAGGGTATAAGTCGACCATTAAGCGCTGGCTGAATGATGTGGGTGAAGACAGCAACGACACCAATTACATCTTTTTGCGTTTTGTCACCGACTACCTGCCAAAAGGATTGGTAGGGCTATTGATCGCTGTAATTTTCCTTGCGGCCTGGGGCTCTATTGCCGCCACGCTGAACTCTCTTTCTTCATGTACGATCATCGATTTTCACAAACGGTTCTCTTCCCGGCAGCTTTCCGTAGAAAAAGAATATAGCCTTTCCCGTCTATATACATTATTCTGGGGCGTCTTCTGTGTAGCGGTGGCGCAGTTGGCTTACAATATCGGCAACAGTCTCATCGAGGCAGTGAATGTATTGGGTTCTTTATTTTATGGAGTTATCCTGGGTATATTCCTGGTTGCTTTCTATCGCAAACGTATAGGTGGACATGCTGTATTTATCAGCGCAGTCATTGTGGAGATCGCGGTGGTCATTCTGACCGTGTTAAGCCGGAAGGGCATCGTACCATTGAGTTTTTTATGGTTCAATGTAGTCGGCGCTGTCGGGGTCGTTTTGTTGAGCGAGGTGTTGCAACTTTTTATGAAAAAAGTGGCTGAGCCTGCGGGTGAGTAATAGAAAATTCAGTAATTTCCAATCCGACAACCATTAAACCCTGTCGATGTATGAAAAAAACTGCACTCAGCATTCTGCTGCTTTTTAGCCTGTCTTCTGTCTATTCCCAAGCCGACCATCCAAGTCTAACACTTTATAATGGCGATATCACCGGCGCCAGGCAGACACCCCTGTATCTGGGAAACTGGACAGCCGCTGCAGGTACCACCAATTTTATGCCTTCTATTAGTTTCAGCACCAGTGATATAAATGGGCAAGGGACATTAGATATCCATGCAAACCGATGGAGCCATAACTTTCTCGTGACAAGGGGAGATCCCAATGGAACTTATAATTTGATGCAAGTAATCGGTCAAGCTAATGTTGGAACCACCGTATCGGTTTATGATAAAAACAACCAGACCGCTGTATCCTTTAATTCCAATGGCGACAGTTATTTCAATGGAGGTAATCTGGCGATCGGCACCACTTCCGCTTTCGGATATAAGCTTGCTGTGAATGGGACTGCGATTTTTACCAAGGCCATAGTAAAGCCGTACCCCTGGTCGGACTATGTATTTGATCAGGATTACCGGCTGCCGGCTCTGGACAGTGTAGGCCGGTTCATAGGGGCTCATCACCATTTGCCCGATATGCCTTCTGCTGATAGTGTGGCTGTTGCCGGTATTGACATTGGCAATAATCAATCATTGCTGCTGAAAAAAATTGAAGAGCTGACCTTGTATGCGATAGCGCAGCAGAAAGAGATCGATGAGCTGAAAAAGACGGTTAAAAAGCTCGCGAAGAAAAAATAACGTGCGGGTAAGGTAATAGAAGGAGGGCGCTTATTTTGAAGCGTCCTCTTTTTTTGTTGCCTGTTGTGTATCTCTTGTATTCTTTTGTACGGCGATAGCGCCGAACATGGCCAGTAAAAAGGCAAAGGCATAAAAGCCTTTCTCACTCGGCAACATGGTCGCATTCCATAGACCTACAACCAGCAGGATAATGGAAAGGATAGTGCAAAACCAGCTTAAACCATAATAGATATCCGTTACGGGTATACCTTCCAGCCGGTCTCTTACGCTCTTCTGAACAGATACCACGGCAAATAATCCGAATAGCAGGACGGTGAAATAATATCCTTTTTCATTGAGCTGCAGCTCGGCCCGCCATAGGCCCGTGAGAAAACCTAACATCCCGACGCCAAGGGCGATCCAGGAGGCGGCAATAAATGCGTTTGAGGGTTTTTGTGTCATGCTTAGGGGTGTTTGATAATAAAGATAAAACCTTCTGGTCAGAGACCAGAAGGTTTCGAATAATTATTGCAGAGAGGCGATCAATTTTTCGTTCAACGCCACGTAATCGGGATTGTTAGCTTGTTTTGCCAACTCAATTCCTTTCTTTGCGGTAGCGATAGCATCCTGTTTCTTTCCCATTTTTGCCTGGCAGCGGGCTTTCTGGTAGGCTACAAAGAAAGCGGTGGGGTCTTGTGCCAGTGCCTTGTCAAACCATTCCAGCGCTTTGTTGAGGTCTTTGCCGTTCTCTAAATAATAGAATGCGGCAGTATAATAAGGATGGGTGTCCTTAGTCATCGCGTCATTTATCTGTGCCATGATCTTAGTATCCACGTCGGTGGTGATAGGCAGCATGACAATGACATTATCCCAGAGGATCTGCAGGTTGCAGGAACTGGAAGTTACGTCGGCAAATAAAATGGTAAAGGTCTCTACGGAGAATGACAGCTGACGTGGAGTTACCTTTATGCGGACGATGTCCTGGTCGGGTTTGTAAGCAGCAGGGCTGGTGACGTCCAGCTGATGAGTAATGATCAGTGTCCATTCGCTGGCACCGGGGATGCTCAGCAGGCCATATTTACCGGCGGGGATCTTTGTTCCACCGATGGTGACGGCGTCACCGAATGTGAGGGTCGTGGCCTGGTTGGCGCCTGTACGCCAGACTTTTTCGAATGGGACAAGGTCTCCAAATACTTTTCGGCCTTTTACTCCTGGTCTGGAATAGGATAGCTCGATCGACGAGAGACCAAAGTCCTGTTTTACATACTGGGGTGTCGAAGGGGATGGCGTCCTGATAGATTGAGCTGTGACAGGCTGAAAAAAATAGCCTGCAATCGAAAGTAACAACAATAGTTGCTTCATGTAATGGTGGTTTTGAAGGCCGAATGTACGTCAAAATACAACGCGCACTGCGGTACGAACCGAACCGCCTTTACTCACTTTTTTCCAGGGTGGGCCTTCGGAGATGAGGTGAATGACCCCTGCATCGTGGGCCGGCGTAAGGGATTGTTCGACTTTAAAGGATGTCAGCTCCCCTTTTTTGGTGACGTCGAAAGAGATGACAACGGTGCCTTTGATAGACGTGTCGGCACCAATATTCATTTTACCGGCAGCCAGGTAGTCGAGATAGGCTTGTTTCCCCGTTACCGGTTTTGCATTTATCCATAAGGAATCAATTTTTGCACCACCCGCGAAAGAGGCCGTGGCTCGGGTCTCCTTTCGTTTGGCGCCATACCCGCTGACAACGACCTCGTCGAGGGCATTGGGCTGTTCAGCCAGGTGGATCAGATTTCCTGTGGAGGATTCTGCATTCAGGGTGTTGAAGGCAAGAGAGGTCTGCTGATAGCCAGCCATTCCAACGGTCACCTTTAGGATCGAATCTTTGGGATAAACTTTCAGGCTGAAATTACCATTCAGATCTGTGACGGCGCCGATAGGATTATTTCCCGTCGGGCCTGCGAGGAAAAGGGTAGCGCCGGGCAGGGGATTGTTGTGGACATCGAGAACTTTACCGGAGAAGACCAGCGGATGGATCTCCGCCAGTCTGGATTTGAAAAGGTCCGGGGAGAGATTTTTCGCCTTATAGCCTCGTATTTTAACTTCAGTGTCGTAGGCTGAGGTGTCTTTTTTGATCCTTTTTAGATAGTTGGATTGGTTGGAAGCTATGAATGTGATGCTGTCTGCCGGTGACGGCGCCGATGATTGCGCCGATGATTGCACTGATGTTCGCGCCGGTTGCTGAGTCGTTGATGATGCCTGTGATGGTGGGGTGTTCTCTTTGTCGGCCCGGGCAGGTGAGGCGGCCGGGACATGCGGCTCAGAGGCAGCGGGGATGGTGGCCCTTTTGCGATTTGGCTCGGCTTTGGCGACGAGATCTTTATTGTTGGACAGGGTTAATTTAGAGGTATCGACAGGTGCCGGCGCCACAGTATTAGCAGTGTCCGCTAACGGAGCCGGAGTCGCCGCGGGCACCTTGCTTTGTGAGACCAGGTTAGGTTCTTTGTTTTTGTTCAACAGACCATACCAGGCAGTGAGGCTCAGGCCGATGAAAAGGATCGCGGCGGCGGCTATTCTCAACCAGGGGAACAGTTTGCGGGTGGGCACATTTACACGGTTGTCGAGGCGGGCGCGCAGGTCATCGAGATGCCCGCTCAAAGTTTGGTCCCCGGTCTGAGCCTGGCCTGTGGTGTCTTGTTTTTCAAACCCTTCCAGGGCATCTGCCAGGAAAGGGTCTTCCAGGGCTGCCATTTCAAGATTGTGCATTTCCCGGGCAGACATCTCCCCCTTCAGATATCTTTGAAGATCTGAAGCGGAATAGGTCGTGGTATTTTTCGATAGGCCGCTCATGCTGTTACTTTCTCCTGTTGCTCCATGCAGATCTTCAGGTTGCGTCTGCCGTTCTGGATGTGACTTCTCACCTTATTCCATTGCAGACCGGTAATGGTTTCGATCTCTTTATAACATTTATTTTGCAGGTAGAACAGCTCGACCACCGCCCGCTGGTCTGCGGACAGTGTTTCAATGCATTTTGACAGCCGGCCCAGCTGTTCTTCCTGTTGGACTCTGTCATTCAGATGCAATTCTTCCGCCGTTTGCATATGATCGGGGTCGAAACTACTGAACTTCAAACGGCTGGATGAACGTAACTTCATGAGGCAGTGGTTTTTAGCCAATGTATAGACCCAGCCTTTAAAATAAGTCACTTCGTGTTTGGGTAATTTCTGCGCCAGCTCTTCAAAAATATCCATAACGGCATCTTTGGCGGATTCCGGTTCGCCCAGGTATTTCAGGCAGACGCCGTATAAGAGGTCGAGGTACCGTTGGTACAGCTGCGCCAGGACCTTCAGGTCGGAGGACGATTGATAGGCGGCGACCAGTTCCTGGTCTTCCGGATTATCCTGGCTTCCGGCGTTGGGCGGTATGTTTGTCAAAAAGGACAATGAGGGTATGCCGTTTCCAACTCCAATGTAAGTAAAATTCCTGTAAGAATGTCATGAACGGTATCCGGCGGATAAGAGTATCTACGTAGGATGGTATGGCCTGTTAGTGGTATTCGAAGCCGGCATCTTGCATGTGTAAAGTATTTTTTCTATACTTGTGCCCGGTAGTACCAATAGTGGTATTATACTACCAAATTTAGACCCTTTATTCTATAATTAGACCCTAGATCCGATTGAAAAAACTTCTACCGTCCTATGTAACTGCTTTAGGCTTGTTATTATGCAACGTCTTACATGCGCAGCAGATAGATCCCGATGCCCTCAGCCTGAAAAAAGGTATAAAGATAAATGGGGGACTCGGTCTCAGTTCCGTCTATTATTCTTCCAACGGAGTGGCTTCCTATCAGCCCGATCCATTTACCTGGTTTGCAACAGGTAATATGAATATCAATCTCTTTGGTATTAATGCTCCCTTTAGCTTTTCTTACAGCAACGCGCATGCGCAATATGCACAGCCTTTCAACCGGCTCAGGATCCTGCCGAAGTATAAATGGGTGCGTCTGTACCTGGGCACCAGCAGCATGAATTTCAGCAATTATACCCTGGCGGGGTATACGTTCAATGGGTATGGGATCGAGCTGATGCCGGGCCATTTTTCTTTTAAAGCCATGTATGGCCGGCTAAAAGAAGCAATACCCTATAATTTTATCGATACGCTTAACAACGCCAACCTTTCCTACCGCCGTAAGGGAATGGGTATCAGCATGGCCTACAACGGCAAGGGCGAATCCTATTCGCTGAATGTCTTTAAAGCAAAGGACGATAGCAATAGTCTGCGTTATGTGCCGCCGCAGCCGGGGCTTTACCCGGAAAACAACCTGGCTGTCAGCGTTGCTGTGAAGAAAATGCTGAGTAAGAAGATCTCTTTTGATGGGGAGTATGCTGTTTCTGCGCTGACGGCGAACCTGGCTGCCAAGGATGACGGAACTACGACCTATCCTTCGACGGTAGCAGCAGGACTGATCCGCCCTTTTTTCAAAGGCACGAATGATACAAGGTATTATGATGCCATGGCCGCCGGGATCGGCTATAACGAAAAGAACTATGGCCTGCAGCTGAGGTATGAACGCGTGTCACCCGGTTACGTAACCCTGGGCGCGTACTATATTAACAGCGACATGGAGAATATCACCATCGCACCACAGGTCCGGCTATTGAAAAGCAAGCTCAACCTGAGCGCCAACGTAGGGATCCAGCACGATAACCTGGATAAGAGCAAACCCTCCACCACACATCGTTTTGTGGGCACTTTCAACGGGTCCTATGCCATGAGCGTAAAGTGGATCGCCAATATCGGCTATTCCAATTTCAATACCTATACCCGTGTAAGACCCGTGGCCGATCCCTTTTTCCAGAACGGACTGGACAGTCTCAACTTCTACCAGGTGAGCCAGTCCTTTACGGGTAACCTCATGCATAGTTTTGGATCTAAGGCGCATCCTCAGAATCTCAATCTCAACATGACCTATCAGCTGGCCAGCAATAAAAGTAATACGGATACGACCAATCCGCTGACCAAATTCTTCACTTCTATTTTGAACTATGCCTATAGTGTTCCGCAAAAGGGACTTGTGTTCTCGGCTGCGGCAAATTATTATATCAACAGCTCGCCGGGGTTATACTCTGTATTTTATGGGCCGACCCTTAGCCTGGGACATAAGCTTGTCGCCGGAATGACCAGCAGCTGGGCAATGACCCTCAATAAGAATACGATCAATGGTGCGACAGGACCAGGAGTAATGACGGGGCGATGGAATTTAAACTATCTCCCGCATACACCTGGCAGCCATAAAAAATTATTGAATGGTCATCATAGCATTATGTCCTCGCTTGGATATACGCATCATGACAGGGCATCGACGGCGGCCGCCTACGATGAATGGATGTGGAACATGACCTACAACTACAGTTTTTGACGAACCAATAAGACAAGCATGAAGTGGAAATTAATTATAACAGCAGGGGCTTTGTTAGCCGGAACCGGGGTTTCGATGGCGCAGAATGCGGCTCCTTCTTCTGTGGATACGACATCACCTTCGCCACAGGAGGTTGCAAAGGTGAATTATGTGGCCTCCAAAGTAGCGCTGGCAAGAAACAGGACGGTGAGCTACCTGGATCCTTCTACGGTACAGAACCTCCCGCTGGGCATAGCAAAAATGGTGGGTGGCAACACGTTTGTGATCGCCATCGACAGTGGACGACTGACTCCGCAGGCTGCCGTTGTCAGCGCCTATGCGATGGTCGGCATTCCCGGCATTAAAGATTCCCTGGCCTTCGAAGGACAGAATATAGCCATCAATCCGGGTGGAGTAGGGGGGAATGTCGTATCCCGCATTTCCCTGGTATCCCGGCAGGTGATAAAACTTAGCTCACAGATATCGCTGATCCTTTCTCCAAAGGACCCCAATTATGTTGAATTTGATTGCGGTGGTTTTAAAGATATAAGCCTGACCGGCGAGTTTGTATTCAGCAGGGATCTGCTGGTGCCGGACAGCTCTGCCGGAACTTCCCTGTCCAATGTTGTAGCGACGTTCCAGGTACAGGCATCCGATCTCTCCAATCTACTGTTCGATGTCAATATTACCCCCTTTCGTTTGCCATTCCTCCAGGACGTATCTTTCCAGATAAAGAATGCGGTAGCGGATTTTAGTGATCTTGCCAATCCCACCGGCGCCGTTTTCCCTTCGGACTATCAGTCAGCCTACCAGGGGGATCTTAGCCTATGGCATGGCTTTTATATTCAGCAGCTGACGATAAAAATGCCGGACTATCTGAAAGATGGGTCCGGAAAGCCGATTGTTGTTTCAGGGACTAATATGTTCCTTGACAGCAAGGGTTTTACCGGCACGGTAGGTGTAAGCAATCTCCTGCAGCTGTCCAACAGCGGTAATGACTGGCCTTTCTCCATCGACAATATCGCCGTTAGTTTTTCGATGGGGCATTTAACAGGGGGCTCTATGAGCGGAGTGGTGGGTCTTCCTTTTGTAAGCGGCGACACCCTCGGCTATAAGGCGGTGGTGGCGGAAAAGAACAATAACCTGGACCTCAGCTTCCTTGTAAGTCTGGATGCGAATAAATCCTATTCGATGCCTTTTGGCGGAACGCTGAAGCTGGATAAGGGCAGCTCACTGGGATTTAGCCGTAAGGACAACAAGCTGGCCGGTTTGGCCAACCTGGCGGGTAGCATGTATTTTAACCAGTCGGAATTAAAAAGCGGCGATGGACAAGGACTCAAATTCACGAACCTGCAGCTGTCTACGGAGAGCCCATACCTGCTTAGCGGTAATTTCGATGCGAATGTGAATCTTTCCTCCTCGAACTTTCCTATTTCCATCAGTGATATCAAACTCGGTATATCGAATGGAAAGATCGGCATCGGCGTAGCCATCGGGTTGAACCTGATGAATTCGGATGACAAGAGCCCTGCCGTCAGCACAACGTTGACGCTGCTGGCAAAACAGACCACTACCACGACAACAACAAGCGGTGGAACTGTTTCTAAACAGAAATGGGAGTTCGATCATATCCAGGTCAATAAGATCGTCATCAATAACCTGCATATCGCGGCCATTACACTCAGCGGCGAGCTGGACTTTTACAAGGACAATCCTGTATACGGCAACGGCTTTCACGGAGATATAAAACTTTCCGTCGCGGACATCCTCGATGGGGTGACTGCGAATGTATACTTCGGTAGCATGCCCAGTTTTCGCTACTGGCATATTGACGTCTATGTACCGGACCTTGAGATCATGGTCTTCGGGCCTCTTTATATAAATGGTCTTATCGGAGGGGCTTCTTACTCGATGGTGAAGAAGACGACGTGGGCGGCTGATTTCGACAATCTTAACAAGCCTGTTTCTGCAACGAGTCCGCCTTCGGACGGATTGAGCAAGGCTGAGTATGTGCCGGACAGTACTGCCGGACTGGGTCTGATGCTCGGTGTGACATTGGTGGTAGGTCAGGAAAAGCTGGCCAATGCGGATGCCGTCCTGGAAGTCATCTTTCGCAAGGGCGGCGGGTTGAAGACGGTGGAATTTTCCGGCGGTCTTTACGTGCTTTCCGGTCTTGGCGGCCGGGACCGAAAGACTATGTCAGCCTCGGACGGTCCTCCTGGCACTGTCCCGCTCTATGCCTATCTCGACATGCTCTATGATGCGGATAATAAGAGCTTCAATGCGCAGCTTTCCACATATGTCAATGCCTATGGGATATTCAAGGGAACGGGGCCGCAGGGTAAGGTGGGAGATATGGTCATGCATTTCGACCCGCAGGATTGGTATGTATATATCGGCCGTCCAAGCTCCCCGATGGGGCTGTCGGTTGCGGGGATAGCGACGGTGCAGTCCTATTTTATGGTTGGCTCGAAGCTGGATCCCTTCCCACCGCTGCCGGCAGAGGTGCAAAACATAGCCGGTAATTTCAACACGAATTTTATGCAGAACGAGAATGCATTTGCTACCGGTGGCGGCCTCGGCTTCGGGCTACGTGTAGGCGTTTCCGTTGGGCTTCCGGGGAAGAATGCGGATGGCTCTTTTAAAAGCGGCCTTCCCCTGCCTGTCTTTGCCGACTTCTCCTGTGGTCTTGGTACGGACATCATGTTCCGGCAATACCAGGACGCCTATTGTGCACAAAATCTCGCGCCTATAGGCATTGGCGGCTGGTATGCTTCGGGGCAGGCCTATGCCTATCTGCAAGGAAGCGTAGGGGTCTGCTGGAGCCACTGCCGGAAACAGGTGAAATTCCTTAGCCTGGCTGCTGCCGCAGTATTACAGGCCAAATTGCCAAACCCGAGCTGGTTCCGCGGATTGATCACCGGAAAATACAGTATTCTATGCGGGCTGATCAAGGGCAGCTTCAACTTTAATTTCACTGTTGGCCAGGAAT
>Ga0193716_1001209_pt1 | contig 15320 bp, 10 predicted proteins | sample U2c1metaG_FD_145901 | JGI IMG/M metagenome (GOLD analysis project Ga0193716, IMG submission 145901) | Soil microbial communities from a riparian zone of the East river system, Colorado, United States - U2c1 | ecosystem: Environmental > Terrestrial > Soil > Riparian zone | place: USA: East River...
GCGACCCACACCGGGAGAAGTTCGTCATGAACCTCATCGGAACCTGTTCGGGTCACGCCGACCCGGCATTCTCACCGCAGAGACATTTACTCGCGAGAGCCACGGTGACCCGACCATGACACACCAACCGTCCACAGTGGACGTCGCGGGATTCGCATCGACGCGAACGGCATCGTCCTCGCGGCACTCCGGTCGCCGATCGGACGGCTGTTCGGCGGCAAGGTGTGCGCGTTGCGTTTCGTGGCCCGCACGACCGGCAAGACGATCACCCTGCCGGTCGAGTACACCCGCACCGACATCCAGGTCGGCATCCTCGCCGGCCACGGCAACACCAAGAACTGGTGCGCAACTTCGCCACACCACGACAGGTCGACGTGTGGCTCGACGGTCGATGGCACGTCGGCACCGGAACCGCGCTGCGGATCGGGCACCCCGACCGGGCAGCAGCGCTAACCGGACAACCCATCCGCGAGTCCCCGCCGACACGGACGACCCCGTAGTCATGATCACTCTCGACACCGAGGCCCGACCGGCCGCACGCAGCCGCACGCTCTGGCTGTCCTGGTTCAGTTCGGTCACCCTCGGCGAATGGCTTGGGTTCGCCGCACCGGCCATAATCGGTGCCATCACCGCCCACGCCACCGCCGCGGTCACGATTCCCTCGCTGTTGCTCGCAGGCGCTCGAAGGCGCGGCGTTGGGCTGGTTTCAGGCGCGCGTGCTCCGCCGCGCACTGCCCCGGCTGTCGTCGTTCCGCTGGGACAGCCACGACCGCATGCGCCGCCACCCTGGCATGGGCGATCGGTCTCGCCCCCAGCACCGTCGGCACCGATCTGGGCACCTGGCCACCCGGCGTTCTCATCCCGATCGTCGGGATCTGCGGGCTGGTACTGCTGATGACCATCGGCACGGCACAGTGGCTCGTCCTTCGCACCCATGTGCCCCGAGCAGGCCGCTAGATCTGGGCCACCGCGCTGGCCTGGTCTGTCGCGATCGGACTGTTCACCGCCGTCACCACGCCGCTCTGGCAACCGGCCAGTCCAGCCCGACACCGGCGGGGACGATCGGCGCCTCGACCCCGCCGCCGTCCACGCGCTGGCCGACACGCTCCTGACGGAATCTCCTCGGGTTACAGCTCAGCGCAGGATCATGAGCAACGCGGTCTAGTCGTCGCAACATAAAGAGCGTTACTCCAACCGGTCGAACTTTTCTGCGACCTGACACCGAACTCCATTGGTCTCGGGATACTGGACCGCTGACCATGCTGATCAACTACCGGGGGCTGGACCAAAGATGGATGTCACGGTCGAGGTGACCGAAAGCGGGGACCAGCTTCGGTCACTGGCCACCTGGCTGGACGCCGAGGACGAGTTGCGTGGCCGGGTTCGGCTCGCGCTACTACCGGTTGTCCCGGGGACTCTTGGGGCTGTTTCTGATGTACTGGTGATCGCTTTGGGTGCCGGCGGAGCCGGTACCGTGCTGGCCGGTGCGCTGGTCGCGTGGCTGCGCCAACCCAAGAGTGATGTGGTGTGCAAGCTCAGCCGATCGGATGGGACATCGTTCGAGGTGTCTTCCACCAACGTGCGTGGCGCGGATGCCGTCATGATTCGGGAACTGGTGGCCGAACTGTCGACCAGGTTGACCGAAAGCTCGAGCATCGGGCCTGGCGAGGAAGATCGGGCGGGTGTCGAGTAGATCAGAGAGCGGGCTTTCTGGTCCTCGGATTCGGGCTGTCCTGATTGGCGCCGGAACCTACGCGGCCGAGTCTGATTTGACGAATGTGCCGGCGGTGGAACAGACGCTGACCGATCTGAGGCAAGCGCTGATCAAGCGATGCCGGGTAGCCAGTGTGGAAATGATCCTGGACCCGGCATCGCCGGCCGATATCGGCCTGGCTGTCGCCGAGGCAGCCGAGCAAGCCGATGACACATTGCTGGTGTATTACGTTGGGCACGGCGTGGTTAGTCGCGCTGGCGGACTGTATCTGGCGACCGCGGCCACCAATCGTGAGTCGAGCCGTCTGGCCTTCACCGGACTGGCTTACAGCGCGTTGCGTGACTGTCTGTTGCATAGCCCGGCCCGGTCTATTGTGGCTGTTCTGGACTGCTGTTTCTCTGGTCGGGCGGTGGGTGTGTTGTCCCCTTCGGACGACAGTGCGGCCGCAGCCGATCTCGCCCAGGTGCACGGCGGATTCGTGCTCACCTCGGCTGCCCGCGACGAGTTGGCCTTGGCGCCGGAAGGCGCGAGGCACACCGCCTTCACCGGCGAGCTGATCCGTCTGCTCAATCACGGTGATCCGGACGGCCCGCGGGTCATCACGCTCAATTATCTGTTCCACCACCTCGACAAAGTGCTTCTCGCGCGGGGCTGGCCCAGACCTCAACGCCGAGCCAGCCAGTGGATCGATGACCTACCGCTCGCCGTCAACCCGGCATATGTGCCGCCGCAAGCCGATATCGGTGACTCGCCGGCACAGATGACGAGTCCGTATCCCGGGCTGGCGGTATTCGACGAGCACAGAGCACGCTGGTTCTTCGGCCGCGAGCAGGTGACGGCCGAACTGGTGGCCCGGTTCGCCGGGCGTCTGGAGCAAGCGAGTCCTCTGCTGGTGGTGGGTGCGGCCGGTGCGGGCAAGTCTTCGTTGTTGCGCGCGGGACTGCTGTCAGCGGTGGCGAACGGCGAACTGCCCGTATCTGGCTCACGGACCTGGCCACGAGTGCTCATCACCCCGACATCCGACCCTGTAGGTGTACTGGCCACGCATATCGCGCGGTTGTCCGGACGGGACACGAAGGCGGTCCGGGCCGAGCTGAAGGCCGATCCCGATCAGTTCGCCGTCACGGTGCACGGCGCCCTGGTGGCTCAATCCCGTGACGGAGATATCCGCGGCGCCCGGGTACTGATCCTGGTCGACCAGTTCGAGGAGGTGTTCACCCACGGCGCCAGCGAGCAGGACGCGCAGGTCTTCATCCGGGCTTTGTGTGCTGCCGCCGGCACTGATTCCGGCCAGGGTGAACCACCGGCGCTCGTGGCCCTGGCGGTACGCGCCGACTTCTTCGATCGGTGCGTGGCCAACCCGACTCTGCTTCCGAGTGTGCGAGACGGCCACATCGTGCTCGACCCCATGAACGCTGACGAGTTGCGCTCGGTAATCGAGCAGCCCGCCCAGGCGGTCGGCCTCACGCTGGAACCGGGTCTGGTCGACCTGCTCCTGCAGGACATGCTCGTCGAACCTGACCACCTTGCCCAGCTCACTCCCGACGGTATCGCTCATGTCCCGAGCGCCCTGCCACTGCTCGCGCATGCCCTGCGGGGCACCTGGGAGCGGCGAGAGGACGAGACGCTGACCATGGCGGGTTACCGCGCCGCCGAGGGGGTTCACGGAGCGGTCGCCGCCACCGCCGAACGTACGTTTCAACAGTTGGACGACCAGGCCCAGCGGGTTGCCAAGCGCCTCTTGCTACGCCTGGTTCGGTTGAACGACCAACGGCAGGCAACCCGGCTGCGGGTCGATCAGAGCATTCTGCTCGTCCAGTCTCGCGACCCTGCCATAGCGGCGACCGTGCTGGACGCCTTGACGCGAGCCCGACTGATCACGGTTGAGCAGGACAGCGTCGAGATTGTCCACGACGCCCTGCTTTATGCGTGGTCACGGCTACGTGAATGGATCGACACCGATCGGTCCAGCCTGCATACCCATCAGCGACTGACCGACGCCGCCCAGGCCTGGGACCGCTCCGGCAGACCCCGCACAGCGCTGTACCGGAACGCCAGTCTCGTTGAGGCCATGCAATGGGCGAGCACTCCTGATCATCAAGACAGCCTCGGCCTCGTGGAGCGCGACTTCCTTACACAGAGTGAAAAGCAGGTTACCCGCACCCGTCGGCGACGCCGGCTGACAATCACAGTGAGCTCCGCGTTCATCACCGTGATCATGGCCGTCGCTGTGGTTGTCGCCCCGCGGTTCCTAGCGGCACCTCAGCAAATTGCAGCGCCTGTGGTCGTCCTCGCCGGCAACACCGGATCTGTGTCCTCCGTGGCCATCAATCCGAACGGGCACCTCTTGGCCAGCGGAAACTCGGACGGAACGATACGGCTCTGGAACATCACGAATCCCGCCCAACCGACGACGTCGGGATCACCATTGACCGGACATGTCGGCACCGTAACATCGGTAGCGTTCAATCCTGAAAGGAACATTCTCGTCAGCGGTGGCGCAGACAAAACAGTTCGACTGTGGGATGTTACCGACCCTGCACACACACGCCTGCTAGGCAAACCCCTGACCGGCCCCACTGATGTCGTCACATCCGTGGCCGTCAGTTCGGACGGGCTCGCGATCGTGGCCGGAAGCCGCGACGGGACCGCGTCGGTCTGGGACATCACCGACTCCAGCCATGCCACGTCACCAGGCACGCCCATAAACGTCTCACTCAAGCCCGACGTGATCGACGCTGTGTCATCCGTGGCCCTTGGCAATGATGGAAGCACCCTTGCCACCAACAGCGCCATCGTAAGACTGTGGGACATACGCAACCGCAGCCATCACAGCGAGAATCTCACCACAGGAACTAACGTCACCTCCATAGCATTCAGCCCCAGCGGCAAGACCCTCGCCGCTGGATCCGATGATGGAAAGATACTGCTGTGGAGTGTTTCGGAACTCGCCCGCCCCACGCCACTCAACACGCTGTCCACCGGCCGTTCAAACAGGGTGTCCTCACTGAGCTTCACTGCTGATGGACGAACTCTAGCCAGCGGCCAGAACGACGCGGTGACTCTATGGGACACCACGGACCCGACACACCCCACTTTCCTGGCACAACCGCTCACCCGATCATCGGGCTCGGTCACGTCGACAGCCTTCACCCCGGACGGGCACACCCTCGCCGTCGGCAGCGACGACGGAACGGTACTTCTGTTGAGTATTCCGTAGATCTCTTCGTGGTGGCCGAGGTCTTGTCTGTGAACGCCCGAGGACCGAACCACCGCTGATCTGATATACGTATCGTCCGGCAGATGCTCATCTAATTCTGGGTGCCGTGGACCCGAGGCGAGGGCCCCGATGCCGAAACGCACAAGGACGCTCCTGCCTGAACGGTTACCGTCGCCAGAGGCTGTGCAGCGCGCGGCCGGGATGTCCGTGGCGATGGCGCCAGGAACGATACTGTCTATCGTCAAGAACGACGGAGACCATTCTCTTCGCGGGGTCGTCTCCCGCTCCGGGTGCAGCACGCCGCTTGTTCCTCAGGTGTCCTCAGCTAGCAGGCTCCTTGTAGGACCAGTTGGACCGGGCTTTCCGGTGATGGATGAGGGTCGGCCGTTGACATGCCAACCATCCTTGGTCGTCGTCATAGTCCTACGTGCAGAAAAGGGACCAGGCGCTGGGGTGTTGGGGCATTCGGGCGCGTTCCAAGCGAATGGCGGTATGCAATGCCTGCGCGCTCATCGTGGGCACGATTCTTCCGTCATGGACGATGTTGCCGTACACCGACCGGATCACTCGTTCCGTGGATCGGCCGGTACTGTCCACAGTGTACCAATTACGTTCTGGTATCCCGCGTACTGCAGTGCGGCGGTCAGAGTAATCGCCTCGTCGGGGACCCGGACGCCGCCAACGGCTGTCGTACAGGCGGCCAGGAAGGCGAATTCGGCCCCGTCGTGCCGGATGCCTACGACATCAGCCACGGTCAGCCGCCGGCCGCGCAGCACCAGGCCGCCCTGATGGGGGTGGTCCAGCGCACGCCATTGATCGGAGTTGAACACTCTCGCAGCCGCTGATCGGAGGTCAGGGTGTGGACGGGTGGTCGGGTGGTGGCTGGAGGGACTTCCACGTGAGTTCGGGTAACGAGCCGCTGGTGATGTCGAGGTCTGTGCGGGCGCGGGTGTAGAACTCGTAGCATCCTGCCGTGCGCGTTCTGGCCGTACGAGCCGACGGAACCGCCGACGGCGGGCGAAGACGCCCTACTTGCCGGCCTGTCCGCGCCTACGTTGTGACGCGGACAGGCAGCGGAGGCGTCAGCCGAAGAACTCGATAAGCGCGCAGGCCCCACATCCGGCCCGTTTCGGCGCAAGCCAGTGCTCGGCATTGTCGATTTTGCACGACCTCAAACTGGATCACCACATCTGGCACCCCGCCACCACCTGGTCATAGGAATCTCCAGTCGATCAGGTACCGGAGCCGCTCGGCCAGCACCTGCCCGGGCAGCTTCCGCATCTCGTTGAACGCGAGCAACCACAAGCTGAATCCGCCCAGCAGCAGCAGCGGGGATGCGGCGGTAGCTCTCTCGTCAGGGTGCGGCATGTCCGGGTATCTGCTGCGGGGGGTGGGTTGGGATGCGGTTAAGTCGCGAACGTCCGCTTTTGCCAATGAGCGGGCAACTCGTCGGGGCCTGGTTGGGCCGGCGCCGCAGGCAAATGCCAAGAGAACTTACGGCCAGGAGATCTAACATCGTCGCCATGGTCGTCTATACGAGCCGCAGCCGGACAGATCCGCGACCGCGGCGAGCCGCCGAGCCGGAGGCCGAGTTCTACGAGCGGATCGCCGGGCCGTACTGGGACCAGGTTCGGGAGGTGATCAACGAGTGGTGGTCCCATCTCCCAGAGCATGTCCAGACTGGACTCCGCAGCCGACTCCTCGATCGGAACTCCGACTCCAACGTCTCCTCGGCACTGTGGGAGTTGTACCTCCATGAGATGCTCCTCGGCTCAGGCTGCACGGTCGAGATCGAGCAAGCACTCGGAAGCCGTGGCAAGAATCCGGACTTCTTGGTGGCGTTTGATGACGAACAGTTCGTCATCGAGGCGATCTGGACGACACAACGCATTGGTGACACGCCACACAATAAGCTGACGCAGTCCCTGATCGATGCAATCGACGCTGTGCCGAGCCCCAGCTTCTACCTCTGGGTCTCGGTCAACACCACTGGGCCGGCAGCACCGCCCCAGAAGGGACTAAAAGCCGGGCTGACCCGATGGCTGACCGACTTAGATCCCGATCAGGTCCTCACCGACGACGTCCGGCACAACATGCCGCTGCCAACCCATACTTGGCAGGAAGCTGGCTGGTCCATCTCGTTCCAAGCATTCCCACGCAGCCCTGACAAGCGAGGCACCCCGTCGAGCCGAACGATCGGAATGTATCCCGGCGGGGACTGGTTCAGTTCCGATCTTGTTTTCGATGCGGTCAAGAAGAAGGGCAAGAAGTATGGCGAGCTGTCACTGCCATTTATCGTAGCGGTGGGAAACGCGGTGACGTTTCCCGACGACGAGGACATCGAGACGTCGCTATATGGGAAGACTGTTGAGCACGTCCACGCCGGTAGGGCGTCGACCTTCAGCCGACGATCCGACGGCTACTGGACAACTCCACAAGACCACGGCCACGGCCGCGTAAGCGGCGTCCTGGTCGTCGACAACCCGGCACCATGGACCTGGGCGAACAACACTCCCGTCCTATGGCTCAGTCCCGACCCTAATTCGATCAAGGCTCCGATCCTCCCGACCTGGTCAACGGTGCAACTCGCCGGTGAGCAAGTCGAACGGCACCCACCTGCCACTCCAGCCCACACCGCGGTCGGGCTCACCGAAGCATGGCCAACCGGCGAACCCTTCCCACGACAATCCAGGTAAAAGACGACTCTTACTCCTGGGCCAGCCACGAGGCGCCGACGGCGGCGCGTGCGAAACCACGCAGGTCACCAGCACTCAGCCCGGCGGACCGAGCGGTCAGCCTGATGCCGCCCAGTCTTAAGTAGCCGAGAAGCGGACGTGTGCATCCTGCTGTGTCGCTGGCTCAGTAGTTGGTCATTGGTAGGACGGAGATCCGTAGGTCGGGTTGGTCGGTTGGCGGGTTGTCCGGGCTGTGTGGAGAACCCTCGCTGCAGGGCTGCCTGAGAGCCTGTGTTCAAGTTCTGTGCATAAATGACGGAGGGTCTCGCGCAGCAGGAAGGTCCGACGTGTGTCGCCAGCCGGGCCGTGCACGGAAGCCGGGTTGTCTGCGAGGCCGGCTCCGTCACCGACTCGCCGTACATCGCCTCGGTCGGGTCAGATGCCCGCCCTAAAATCGGCTTTCGAGGATTGGAGATGGGTCTGTGGTCGACCAGCAGTGGGCAGTTGAGCAGCTCGAGGCGTTCGTCGCCAAGATCGAGGAGATGGCCGCGCTCCACCGTGCGATCCACACGATCGGTAGTGATCGGCCCGAAGCCGAGGACATCGAACGGGAGATCGGCGAACTCGAGGACGAGCTGAGTCGGCTGGAGCCGGCGGTACAGATCGTCATGGACGCCGCCGACCCCGAGCTCCGGGACTACCAGCGTTTCGACCCGGACCTGTCCATTCACGCCGGCGGTCTCTCGTGGACAGAACGGTGGTTCCCGGCGAGGCGTGCGGCGCTGAAGGCCGTAGGGCTGCATACGGTAGGGGCGGAGGCCAAGCGGCGGATGCAGGAAGACTCGGGTCAGGGCTTCGGGGCTCCGGACACTGACGGGTACGGCGGGGCGGATTTCGAACTGGTGTGGCCGCGGGAGCTGTTCGTCCGGGAAGGTGAGGCACTGATCGCTCAAACCGGGCAGAGCTTTGAGCAGCAGTGCGAGTGGTTGCTGACCGAGGCGTTCGCTGGCACCTCCGCGATCGACGCCATGAACACGAGCAGTTCCTTCGACGATCCCTGGGGTAATGACCGCCCCTCCGGTCGGCCTCGTGGGCCCAGGGAGTTTCTCTCGCGGCTCGTGCAGGACGCGGGCCGGCTGAGAGAGGCGTCCGTACGCGCACCGTACTGGTCACAGCGGCGCCACGCGACCATTCCGAGCCGTCTCGACATGTCGGCGGTCGCACGTGAGTTCGTGCGCATGGTCGGCTCGTTTCGGGTGAACGGCTACCTCGACAAGGAGTTTCCCGACCTCTGTGTCGACGACCACGACGGGGTATACGTCGACGGAAGCGATGTCCTGCAACAGATGTTGGGCGTCCCGAACCTGCGCTGGCCGCTGCACGCCGACCAACTACTGGAGGTCGACGACGCCCTATTCGACGTGATCGAAGTGCTCCACGACCTGGTGGCGCGGCCCCGGTCACGCTGGTTTCACAGCTATGGAGGCTGTGGCTGGCACTACTCGCAGTTCGCGATCGAACCGGCCAGAGTGCTCTACAGGTGGCGGGTCAACCAGCTTCTCGACCGCAGCGACCTGGGCCTGCGACTGGCCGACGACGGTGAAGACGTCGGGCGCCTCGTCGCCGTCACCGACGACGCCCGCGCCGATCTCATCACCAGCCTCGCCAGCCAACCGCCCAGTCGGACCGCCGACCGGGTTCGCCACGGCATCGCCCTGTTCCGTGCGCGCGGATCCACCGAGCACGACAAGCGATCAGCCATCCTCACGCTAGCGGGAATCATCGAAGAACGCCGTCAACTCCTGAAGGACAGCCTCGTCAAGAAGGACGAAGGCGCACTGTTCGACATCGCCAACAACTTCGCCCTACGCCACCAGGACCTCAAGCAGCAACGCGACTACGACCCTGCCTTCCTCGACTGGATCTTCTGGTGGTACCTGGCAACGATCGAACTCAGCGACAACCTCCTCACACGCCCCGCCACATAGCAACTCGCCTCCCAGTCCCCACGCGTCCAGGACGATGCCAGGTCAGGCCTCATCGCGAGCACAAGCCGTATGCGCTAAACCCGCTGCACGCAGACGCTACGAACATCCGCTACTGCCGACGAGCGGATGTTGGATCTTCGAACCAGCGAGGCAACAAGTCGAGTCACGACGGGTTTGTCGGACAACCACATCAGCAATCGGAATGACTGGCTGGGTTCACTGCGGTGCAACAGCTCGCTCGGCGGCAGCGAGCTGGCCGACCTCGACGGCTGGCCGCCCAGCTCTATAGTTCATTTGGGCAATGCGCGGCCGATCAGGTGACGTTCGGTAACTCCGGCCTACCGTGCTCCGACTCTAAGGGCAGGCATCTGGAGGAGCAGGCGAGTTGACCGACCGCGAAAGTCATTTGAAGGCGATCACCATTGGTGTCCGCAACCACGTCGGGATGGTGGAGCTGGAGTTCGTCCCGGAACTTGTCGGCCACGTAGCGACCGCGTTGCAGAAGATCGATTACGAGGTCTCCGAGTTTCCGGCCGATACGATGAGCTCGGTCGAGGTTGGGGCCCGGATCACTGAGATGATTGCTGCCTGCACGGTGGATGACCTGCTGATCGTGCATGTTCTCAGCCACGGCGAGCTGGCCGAAGGCGACGGCACTGTCTACGTGCTGGGCTCGGATGGGGTTAAGGACCCGGCGCTCGATGTGGACCAGTGGCTTAAGAACATCCAGCTCGGCGGGCCGCGCACGTTGTTCCTTCTGGATCTGTGCTACTCCGGCACCGCTGCACGACTGCCCTGGCAGCACCGTATCGACGCCGACCAGACCCGGGGTTGGGTGATCGCCGCCTGCCAGCGGGACCAGGCGGCCTATGACGGCCGGTTCAGCCGAGCGCTGGTCGCGGTGCTCAACGGATTGCGGGAGAACGAGTTCGACGTCGACGCGACGGTGCCGCGCGTCCCGCTGACCACGATCGCCCGCGCGCTGCGGCAAGAGGTCAACCGGCTATCCGCTGAGGCTGACTCGTACGGCCAGACGGTCACCGCGAGCCTTCAGGACATCAGCTCGGATCCGGACCTGCCGTTCTTCGCGAACGTCGGCTACATGGACAACCAGCGCAGTAGGATGAGAGCCGGCCTCAACTCCGGCTCCGTCCGTTCCTCGACGAGCTGGACGAGGACCTGGACGCCCGGCACTTTCTGGACCGGGCTGCCGGCGTTGGCCGGCTGACTGACCGGCTGGTGGGCTGCTTCAGCGGTCGCAAGAAGCAGCTAGTCGGCCTGTCGGCGTGGATGGACCAGCCCCGGGTCGGTGGTCTGTGCGTAGTCACCGGCAGTCCCGGCGCTGGCAAATCTGCCCTGCTAGGGATCATGGTCTGCGCGGCACACCCAGTCCTGCGCCGGCCAACTAAGGCCATCTGGGCCGACGTCGAACGCACGCCTTACCAGGTGGACCATCTCGCAGCCGTTCACGCCCGGCAGCGTGGGGTACCAGCGATCGTCCGGTCAGTCGCCAACCAACTTGGCCTCGACGAAGGTCGCGGTGTGGCGGATCTACTGCGGCAACTGCGGTCCAGCGGGGAGCCACCGGTGATTGTTGTGGACGCCGTGGACGAGGCTGAAGACCCGGAAGCTGTGCTGCGCGACTTTCTGCTGCCGATCTCTGAAGCCCGGCGGGCCGACGGCCGATCCGCGGCCCGCCTGCTGGCCGGGTTCCGTCCGTACCCGGAACTGCGTCCGCTGTTGGACCGCGCCCAGCAGCAGGGGCAACTCTACGACCTCGACGAAGTGACGGAAGACATCCTCGAGGAGGACCTCTACAAGTACGTCACCACCTTGCTGCGGACGATCCCAAGCTACAGACAGCATGGCGGCGCCGTGGGCGCATTTGCTGCAGAGGTTGCGCGCACACTGTCCCGGTTGCAGGGCAACGGTCCGTTCCTGGTCGCAGGCCTGTATACCCGCCACCTGGCGACCTCTTACCCCGACGCTGGCGCACTCACGGCCGACAAGGCCATGTGCCTGGGCCGCGACGTGCCGCACACGCTACCCAATGTGCTGGAGATCGACCTCGCCGCTCGCGCCGATCAGCCGTTCGCGCGGCCGGTGCTAACCGCGTTAGCCCATGCCCGTGAACAGGGCATGCCAATCACCGTGCTGGCCCGCGTTGCTGCTCGCTTTTGCGAGGGCGATGAGCCTTCGCTGGTGGAGGTACGGCAGGCTCTTATCGAGGCCAAGTTCTACGTCCGGCAGTCGACCGACGTCGACGGGACCACTGTGTACCGGCTGTTCCATCAGGCCCTTGTCGATCACCTGTCGCAGCCGATGAATCTACTCGACGCGATGCTCGATCCACTCGGTCCAGCGGATGACCGCGACTGGGCAGCGGCCGAGCCGTACGTGCTGCGGCATGTGCTGGCCGAGGCCGGCAGCCGGAGCCACGAGATCCTCCACGATCCAGGTTTCCTGCTGCTGCCCGGCAGTGTGGAGCGGTTATCGGCCTCAACCGCAACCTCGGAGGAGCTAGTTGAATTCGTCCGTACTTTGGGTCGGTCCGCGACACCCGCCTCGTTGGCACTAGCTGCGGCTCGTGCAGGCGCACGAACCTTGGCGCGCCGGGCTTCTCGGTCCCTGCCGTGGCAGCCGTTGTGGTCGCTGCGGGGACTCTTCAACTGGGTTCCGGTGAGAATCTTGCCGCCACAGCGATACGCGGGTATCCGGTCGCTCGCGGTGACGGATGACGGCCTCAGCGTGGCCTGCTGCTATGAGGACCACACCGTCGCAGTGTGGCGCGTCACCGAGACTTCCCAGACCGAGATCCCCATGACCATCGAGCAAGCCGGGCTCATAGCGATGTCTGCCAGCGGCAGATGTGCCGTCGTTGCTAGCAAATCCGATGGGCTGGTCGAAATTGTCCCAGGCGTCATCGAGTCAGACTGGGCAGGACACGTCGCCACCCTAGCTGTGGAGCCGAGTGGAGCGAAGATTCTGGTAGTGCACCGCGACGGCGGCGGTTGGCTCAAGGTCGGTGACGAGCCGTGGTTGAGTTTCGATACAGGGCTGACGGCAGATTGCTGGGCGGTGGCGTGGGGTGACGATCCAGCCGTGTTTGCCAGCGTAGGTCCCACAATCTATCGCTGGGATGCGACGACTAGGGAAAGCCACGTTGTGCATACCCTGGATGCGGCTGTGACCGAGCTTCGAGTATCAGCGGAAGGCTACACACTCGCTTGCCGTGACAACACCGGCCGGATAGCGGTCTTGCGAAACAATGAACTGATATGGAAGTCCAACGTACACGAGTGGATTTCACCGACCGCACTTGCAGTAAGTTCCGACGGAGAATGGCTCACTGTCGGAGATGACGAAGGCATATTGTCCTTTTATAGCGTGGACTCGGCCATCCCGGTTGATACGAGACGAGTACACGACGCACCGGTCTCATGCATCGCGATCAGCAGCGACGGGACGACTGTGGCGTCCGGCGATGAGGACGGCACCTTGTGCGCATGGTGGACCCGCGATTATCGGCCGCCCGGATCCGAACATCGACCGGTGACCGCATGTCACGTGGTCACTGGAGGAAGGCCACGCACGGCCCGTGTCGACGTCCCCAATGGGGGAATCGGCAATGACCGGGACGTGTTGCCAGCGACAAAGCACCAAATGTTGGCAGGTGACAGCGACGGCCATGTCTGCCTGATCGATCTCAAGACCGGCCAGCCCGGGCGACAGCAAGTCAACAGGCACTCCGCCGTAGCTGTCATTGGCAGCCAGAACGTCGGTCGCAAGTCCTTCGGCAGGGTGTTCTGGAAGGATGAACACACCGTCGCGTGGGATCCACTAACCGCGAAGACCCTACCGACCTCTAGCTGGGATGGCTTCGCCGACAAGGCGCAGATCCTGGCGGGTATGCGCACGCTATGCATCGGCGACGGAGTGTTCGAGATCCATGTCGAGCGGGAGGGGGTCGTCCTATTGCAGGATCTGGTAACGCCCTCGGAACGTATCCGACTCCCCCGGTCGCACAAGGGAACCGCCACCACCGGTCGTGCAGGAACGCTGCATGGCAGGCCGGCTGTCTGTACCGGGGGCGAGGACGGCACGGTTCGTATCTGGTTGGTGGACGAAATCGGGTCCCCGCACGTGATCGATGTGCCTGGCTCGGTGCACTGCCTGGACCTCACCGACGACGGCTATCTGCTGGTTGGTGCGGGGCGTGAGGTAATTGCGTTTCACTACAACGGAGATGGGACGGCATGAACCAAGTGGTGGGCGTGCACGGCATCAACAACTACCGGTCGGGGAGGACGGCCGACGAACTGTGCGCAGTGTGGCGCGAGGCACTGGGCCGGCAGGTACGTGTGGCCTACTACTCCCAGCACCTGCATCGCGGGACGGGGCAGGGGGTTGACGACCCGATGACGCTAGAACCTGAGGAACAGGACCTGTTGCTCGCCTGGGTGGACCAACTCCAGCCGGCCGGTGCGGTGGCACAGGGCCCGCGAACTGCCCGCCTCCGGCAGGCGACGGACTGGCTGACCCGGAAGTACGGCGACACGGCGCGCAAGCTGGCGGTGCTGTTCTGCCGCGAGGTGCACACCTATCTGGCCAAGTTGGATTCGCCACGCAGGCAGGCGGTACGAGCCGCGGTCGCTGACACCATCGCCGAGGTCGGGCCAAGAGTGGTCGTGGCGCATTCGCTAGGTAGCGTCGTCGCGTACGAGACGTTCTGGCACAACCCGGACCTATCTGTCGATCTTCTGGTCACGGTCGGCAGTCCGCTGGCGATGCCCGGCGTGGTGCTAAACCGGCTGGACCCGGACGGCCGCGCCCGCCCGCCGGGTGTGCGGCGCTGGGTCAATCTGGCCGATGTTGGTGACATCGTGGCGGTGCCACGCGGCGGCCTCGGCCGTGCGTTCGCTGGGGTGGAAGACAGTCCCGACCTCACTATCGGCAACTTCACCTTCCATAGCGTCGAGGCGTACCTGCGGACGCCCGAGATTCGTGCCCTGTGTGGTTAGCCGAGGACGATCTTGCTATGTCGGGAACTAGCAATATGACTCGGCAATGTCTCGGGAGGACCGGGGTTGGCGGGTGACCGTGTGTTGAACATCCGCTTCGAGCGTGTCACGAGCCGCTATTCGGGCAATGTGCCCTGGTCAGGGTGATCATCCCGGTTGTGGATAGCTTGCGCGTCTGCCGCGCACCTTGGAGCAGGACGAGTTGCCGCAAGAGCCGGAAATGTCGGTGCTGTGCCTGCACCATCCTCAGGGCCCACCCCGACCGACTGCCGAGGGCTGACCCCTGATCTAGGCGCACGTGGCGGTGCGCGGCGTGTTGAAGCTCAACATGAATGTCCGTCTCACTCTTGGCTCATCCGCGCCACTGCCCGGCGCGAAAAGGCCGCGTCGACGTCCCTGCTGCCCGGGTGACGAAGGGGATCCGCGCGGCTACCAGTGACCGGATGTCTACCCTCCGATACCCTTTGACCGGGACGGTGACAGCTGGGGGTGTGATGGGCGAACTCTCGCTGATCGCGCGAATTTGCCTGCCGTTGATTCTTGCGCTGGTGGGCAATCTGGCGACCAACACAGTCCAAGTCAACGCACCCTGGTGGCCGGTGGTCTGCTGGAGCACGGTGGCAATCTTGACCGGCCTGTGGCTTGTTGCCGACCGGCGCATGCATCCTAGGCGACGTGCCGACGAGCCGGACCTGGTCAAGG
>Ga0193716_1001211_pt1 | contig 15312 bp, 26 predicted proteins | sample U2c1metaG_FD_145901 | JGI IMG/M metagenome (GOLD analysis project Ga0193716, IMG submission 145901) | Soil microbial communities from a riparian zone of the East river system, Colorado, United States - U2c1 | ecosystem: Environmental > Terrestrial > Soil > Riparian zone | place: USA: East River...
GCCAAGGCTGGTCATCGCGGTTTTCAAAAGATTTCCTGTGTTGTCCTTGGTAAATTCAACCCGATCTGATATCCGATCCAGTTGCTCGACAGCAACGGCACATGCGCGATCGAACCCATCAGCAATACGGATAGGATGTATTCCCCGGTCAAGGAGAGCTTCGCTCTGTTCGAGCAGTGCTCCTGCAAGCACAACGACACCCGTGGTCCCATCCCCGATCTCATCGTCTTGACTTTTCGATAATTGCACAAGTAGCTTGGCAATCTGGTGCTCGACCTCCATCTGACCCAGGATTGTGGCACCATCGTTTGTCACAGTGATCTCACCGTCAGGGGATATGAGAATTTTATCCAGGCCTGTGATCAAATCCGTCAAAACTGGTGTAGCTGGAAAAGAGTCCAACATACCTCTTGGCCCAAGTGAGGTCCGGATGATGTTGGCAACCGTTCGTGCAGCAAGGATATGAGACTATACGGTGCAATAAGGGACCGACATCAAAAACTGCGTGAATACTCACCTTGATTGCCTCAACACCATGAGTGCGCGTTTTTCTGGCTTGCTCTCGGACAATAATAAACGGTCGGCCATACTTGAAAGGCCAAGATCAGTTCAAACCAAGGAGTACAAAGGCATAGCTGAATACCTCGTCTGTAGCATACACGGCTTGTGGTTGTTGAGCCATGATGAGAGTATACTGGTTAACGCGTCCGATGCACAGCAGAATATTCACTAGTTGCGCGGGCAGTAGCGGAGTTCGAATCCCACTCTCAGTGCCAACTTTTGCCGTCCTTGTCTTTCACACTAAATAACCTCACGAAACCGCCATGGAACATGAAATAGACGGCTGGATTGAGCAACTAAGCCAATGCAAGCAACTGACAGAAAACGATGTCAAAAAACTATGCGACAAGGTGCGCCAGACTCCAAATGATCAACCAGGTTCATTAGGTGCAATTTCGCTGATCTAACGATCCTGGCGGTAATTCAGACTCGGGAGATCTTGATGGAAGAATCAAATGTGCAACCTGTGAGATGTCCTGTGACTGTGTGCGGCGACATCCACGGTCAATTCGTGCGTGTTATCAACTTTGATGTTATCTTCTAAACCATGGTTCATATTGAATCTTCCCTGCTTACATAGCACGATCTGTCGGAACTCTTTCGCATTGGCGGAAACTCGCCAGACACCAACTATCTTTTCATGGGTGACTACGTCGATCGTGGATACTACTCCGTCGAAACTGTCACCCTTCTCGTTGCCCTAAAACTTCGTTATCGAGACCGCGTTACCATTCTCCGAGGGAACCACGAGTCGAGACAGATAACACAGGTGTACGGTTTCTACGATGAGTGTCTCCGCAAATACGGCAACGCGAACGTATGGCGATTCTTCACCGACCTATTCGATTTTCTGCCTCTCACAGCATTGATCGATAATCAAGTGGGTTTGCTTCCATTTTGCCTTGTCATTGATTTCTGCTATTCCTATTGATATGTCTTATCTTATGACAATACTACTCATGTCGTGTGAGCGATCACTGATGTCTCATCTTGATGTACTGCAGATCTTTTGCTTGCACGGCGGCCTCTCACCCTCTATCGACACCCTAGACCATGTTCGTTCCATCGACCGAGTACAAGAAGTACCTCACGAAGGGCCGATGTGCGATTTGCTATGGTCGGACCCAGATGACCGATGTGGATGGGGCATCTCGCCCCGTGGTGCGGGATACACATTCGGCCAGGACATATCGGAAGCCTTCAATCATAATAATGGACTCACCCTTGTGGCACGAGCGCATCAGTTGGTCATGGAGGGTGCGTTTGATGGCTAACAGGCGGGTGTGACCATGAGCTAACTTCTACTTTCCGTTTGTTGTGCGGGGTAGGTTATAGCTGGGGCCAGGATCGAAATGTGGTGACCATCTTCAGTGCTCCAAACTACTGCTATAGATGCGGTAATCAGGCTGCGATCATGGAGATAGACGAAAAATTATCATACAGCTTGTGCGCTTACCTCTGGTTCTTCCGTGTTTGTGGGCATTCTAACATTCGTCTGCAGCCTACAATTTGATCCAGCCCCTCGGGCAGGGGAACCGCTAGTCTCACGACGCGTACCAGATTACTTCCTCGTAAGTTATCATTGTATCCATTGCTTCGATATGATCTCACTTTCCGCACAAACAGTAATCAAACCTCTACCTCAGTCCACACCGTACATATTTCACCCCCTCCTTGTACTATCGAGACACCCACATCCCTCCAGTCTCCCGATACCAATCAATCCACCCAACGCCGACGTCTTACATGACATCATCACGACCCGACTTCTCGCACACGCATCACCAGTGCGTTGTTGTCTTCTGTCTTTACTTGTCCTTAATTTTTCGGTTCACCACGACCTCCCTTTCTGTCTCTATTTCGTCGGTTATTTGGCTCGTAGTGTCTCTGTTTTATCATTCGCACTCGACACGTTTCATACATACAGCTAGTGCACGGACTCGAAAAGAAAGTTGAAGCAGAGTTGTAGAATACAATAAAAGTGCTTCCAATGCTTGATATTCCCAGAGAGTCATACCACTATCGAGTGCCAGCTAGTCTCCCGTAGTCAGCCCTATAGAAGGAAGACAATCGTTCCTTCTTATGAGTGCCAGCCACTATATGGTGTTTGTCTAGTTCAATTCAACCTGGCCGCGGTACTATTAGTTGTATCAAGTGTACTAATAGTGTCCAACACTCGCAATGGCGTTTGCTGGGGCTCACAATGCCGATGCCTCACACGGAATGTTCAACGACGTGGGTCAAAACCAATACAACTGCATTTTTCAACTAGCTCCCCTTGAGTCTGCGTTCGCCACAGCGAGCGGCATCTCCTCTCTGGTCCAACAAGTCGAAAGTAGCAGAGAACAGCTTCAGGTTCTGGCCGACTCCATAGGCACATTACTCAGAACTCTGGATGCTGAGTATTGCGCCGGACGACTGTCAGAAACTAAAACCTCTTTGGCTCTTGAGAATTTAACCAGGTATATTTAAATGTTGAATCTTGATCCAGGGATTCTGGCAAGAAAGCTCGCTGATCAATGCACCGATCTTCACGTAGTTTACTTGACGATATCTATGCATTTGCGCACAAAGAAACCGCAACAGAATTTATGAAATCGCTAACCAAGACAAATGACCGGATAGCCCAAATCGCTGCATATTATCATCAGCTCGATGCATCCGTCACCTCATTCCAGGCACGCATCGCATAAATGTTGCACCATAATAAGCTCTCTCTCACTATTTGGTTCGCAGATCACATCGCTTGATATTCAAGACTGGCAGAGGCGAAACGATGAAGCTCGTTTGAAAGACCAAAAGGTCCTGCATGACCGACTAAATGATTTGGATTCAAATCAAAACCATCTCAAACAAGTGCTTAGTGTGTCTTTTCGTCTGTCACGTCTACCACTTGTATGCAAATATATAGTTTGTTCTGCTAGGCGCACAGCACCACAGCCTGGAAGCGATGATGATTTCATTTCAAAAAATCATCGACGAGCGCTCAGGAGGGGATCGAGAACTTAAATTTTTCACGAACAGCGTCCGTCTCCTCTCTGCAATGAGCAGACATCGGAATATGCGACGGGAAAGCTGGATGATCACGTCGTTCGACATTGAATTTGGGCGCCAGATTGGCTTCGGCGGTTAGTAAGTATCCCATATGTGCAGGCAGTTCGCGCAACATACCGTGTCATTTCTTCTCATTTTTACGCGACGAACAGTGCCCGTGTGGTTGAAGGAACCTGGAACAGGACACGGGTCGCGGTGAAGGTCCTGAAAACGGACGAAGGTGTCACCCCCAGCATTGAAGTACGTCTTGATACACACATTCAACAGAATTACTTTTGATATACACCACTACAGTCTTTTCAACGTGAGATCTCTGTAAGCTGCCACATCAGCTTATTTTTTGGCTGGATTGTGTTGATGTGAAGATTCGCAGACTTGGGCCAGACTCTCACATCCCCACATACTCCGTATTATTATTATTATTATTTCGACATTTCACGAAAGTCTGAAATCCCTGACAGAATTCCTCGGAGCAAATGTCCTGGATAACAAGCCTTTCATCGTGACACCGCTCATGGACAACGGCAATGCCCAGATTTATATCCAAAATCACCCAGATTGTGATCGCTTAGCAATGGTAGGCTGCAATTCATTGGTACATTTGCGACAAATCTAAGGTACCGTTAGCTGCATCACATATCCTTGGGTATTGTGTATCTTCACTCGCAAAACATTGTGCATGGTGATCTCAAAGCGGTACCGAGTATTACTCCCTATTGTCTATTGTCTCTATCTCATGCAGAATTATCTCCAGCAAAATGTGCTAATTGATGACAGTGGAAAAGCATTGCTGTGCGACTTTGGTCTGGCCCGTTTGAAGGCCGACATTACGACTCGCACAACGGAGACTGAGGGCATAGCTGTAGCTGGCAGTCGTCATTGGATGGCACCGGAGCGATTGATGGGGAAATCGCTGAGGAAGCCGTGTGACATCTACGCATTTGGTATTACATCATACGAGGTGATTTTAACTCTTGCGTAATACAAGATGTACATGATGGGGCTTAATGACTTCACCAGATCTATGCCGACGAGGTTCCCTTTGGTCATATCAGTCCTGGCGAACTTCGCGATCTTGTTGTGCACCAACATCTCAGACCAGAACGACCAGACAGTGATGAAGCTCCCCAGCTGACCGATGAAGTTTGGCAACTTGTGGAACGTTGCTGGACCAGCAATCCTCTCAGCCGACCAATTAGTGGCGCTATTTGCGATGAAATTCGTTCCATACGTGAGAGCAGAACGAGCATTCAAACAGCGTTGCCAGAACTTACGAGCGAAGACACCACTCCCCGTCGTGAACACACTGACAATGAGCATCCTGGGCCCCGGGTTTCATTGGATGGCTTGCTCGATAACTCCGTGGCGTCGTCGGTCTCTAGTAACAATTCACAATTGAATCTGAATTCGGAGCCAAGTCCTGTACCTTTATCCAGCAACTTTTCTGATGCAAGACCAATACCACGCAATGCTACCCCATCCAATTCGAGTACTAGTGCAGGACCCTCAGCTGGTGACTCAACCCCTACGCATTCATTCAGTGAATCTTCTGCTCGCGATGCACGACCGACATCACAAGACGCTACCCCTTCCAATCCGAGTACTATCGTAAGACCCGCAGCCGAAGACTCAACACCTACCTGTTCAGCCAGTAACTCTTCTACTCGCGACGCAAATCCTGCATCACAGGATGTTATCCCTTCCGATACAAGTCTTAGTACTAGTGCAAGACCCTCCGCCGACTCAGCACTTGCACATTTATCCCATAGCTCTTCTGCTTACGATGTACAGCCAGCATCACAGGACGCTATCTTTTCCGATCCAAGGACTACTGCGAGACGCGTAATCGATGAATCAAGCCCATGTTCATCGAGTGACCCTGCTGCTCACGACGCATACTCTGCATCACGGGCCGCTACCCCTTGTAATCCGAGTACTAGGGCAGCCGATGACTCGGGACGTACAATTCATTCCAGTAGCATTTCTGCTCAGAAAGCAAGGCTGTTATCACAGGACGCTGCCCATTTCATCCCGATGACTACTGCAAGACCTACACGTTCATCCAGTTGCACTCCTGTTCACGCACAACCGGCCACACAGGACGATATCCCTTCCCATTTAAGTATTGGAGAACAAGAACGCTTACCTGCTGTGACGACGCAACCGACCAGTGCAGCCTCCGTTATACTGGATTTGAATGCTGAGCCTGAAGCAGAATGGAAAAAGTCTCTCCGAAAGGGGATCGAGGAATGCCTTCTCCCTATCTACGATGAGGCCAGGGAGTTTCTTGAGCGAAAACTCGGAGAGGCTCCGACCGACGATACGGCCACCCGCGAAAGAGTGGTTAAGGATCACACTGATGCTTTGAAGAATCTCCGCCGCACCGCTGAAGCCCTTTACCAAGACCAAATTGAACAAGAGCGGCAACAATTACGTTGGACGCAGGGTGCGGCTATGGACCGTGAATGGTCGAAAGGTCTTCTCAGGCAGCAAGAGGGGATCTTGGAAGCAATCTTGGAGCAGGCTGATAGGGCCAAGAGAGCCAGCTCTGGAGGCAGCAGTTTCCCGATTCCCGCTGATAATCGGAGTAAACAGCAACACCAATGTAATCCGGGAGAGCACCCAACATCTGAGCTTGATGGTGAGCACTTCAAGTTCTCCTGGATTCCAAATTATGCTCCCCTGAGTCCTGGCTACACAACTGAAGATCGTATGACAGGGAGGCCAAGAACCAGTGCGGCGAGTGGGCACGAGCAACGATATTCTGGTCCTGGGGTTGCGGATTGGCTAGGTATGCAATATCCTGAAGGACAAAGTAATCTGCGGATGCAGAGCGCGAGCGTACGGCCAAAGGCCTTTCCAGAAATCTGGAAGCCGCCTATATCCCCTGAAGATGATGCTGATTTTTCGGGTCCATCCACCTGACTTGAGTTGGTCACTCGTCGTCGATGGATATGGCCAGCGGAGCGCCTGGCTAGAGTCAAAAATTTCATCTGAACCGGAATTTTTTTTACTTCTGTGGCAAAGCGGCAGTGAATATTATCTTTTGTAACTTGGTCTCACCATACAAAAAGAGCCACTTCAGGATAGCATGGGGTACACTTTGAGCTACACAGGTCGTGAGTAGCTTCTATTGATCCCGCTGAATGATAGGCTTGAGCGGCGTATGGGGCGAGGGCATTCGTTTTTGTAAGTGTGGTGGCATTCTGCTCTGGTCCCCTTTATGTCTCAATGTATTATGCTCTGTCTTCCCCTCGCTGTTTGCCGGGACGATGGTCATTATAGATTTTCCCGTTGGACGAACTAGGACATGCTCTTGGCTTCCGAGGTACAGATGGAACTATCTTTTGAACCGCTCGCTTCCCACCGTGAGCGCCCTGTTCTCGCATATCGCGGCTGCATGAAATGCGTCGATCGAATATCCGTACTAACAAGATATTTGACGTCTCGTCTGCTGTTACCCAGTCAACGCGTGCGATAAGGCAGAATTCGAAAAATAATTTGGGATCCCAACATCGCGAGTCAACCCAATCACTGCTAGTACAAATTCGAATCCATTGACCTCGAGTACAACTTTGTTGTCGATGGCTATGTACTCCCTGGAGAGAAGCGTGTAGAAGCGTGTTTTAGGATTAGTTTGGATCCTGAGCTCACCGCCATCTCCAGTTATCTACCTGTCGTTCCCTGGAACCCGAGCCAGAACGCATTTTCGAACCGGCAGGAATTATCTTCCATACTACCTGCAACCTTCTGACCAGTCCACTTATTCCATTCCTCCATCCAGATCATCTTGGCACCCATCTGTCGCAAATGCTTGGCATCCAACTTAGCCTCGCCGAAGTTACAGCTTGTGAAAACACATGGTATGTTTTTGTCGAACAGCAATTGGACAGTGGGGATCCACTTGGTTGTGGATTGATGCAAGCCTGAATTGAACGCGATAACCAAGGTTGGCCTCGTGTACAACACACCAGTGGCATACTCGTGATAGAGAGCTCTGTGAGTACAGAGCAGTGTAAGAGAGTTTCAGCCCGATCGATAGCGCCGAAGGTAAGCTTACTTCGTGTGTGCGTAATTCACTCTTTTTCCCAACGCGGTGCACGCCGCGCAAGTGGCCATGGGTACACTATGATTAGCAGTTTGGTCTCTAACTTCAAGCCCTATGAACTCGACAGCTAGTTCTTGGAGGAACGGTAGTTGGTGGACAATCTCCTCGAATATCGACCCTGTGTTCTTCAACTCGAAATGTTCCTCGGCTCCGAGAATGTGAATAACCAGTCTGTCCACGGTTGTGGGCAAATCGAATCGATAGAGTGCGTCAAGAATGGTGAGAGGGATCGTCAAATATGAGGACAAAATTGTGCGTAGAAGGGACGGTGTTGACTTGTAAATTTTAGTGGTGATAGCAAGGAAGGATAGGCAGTCGGGCAAGTTCAGCAACAGCCCTGGCATTGCGGGAGTCCAGGACAAAAGCTCCTCTTGCATACGGCGAGAGCTACGAAACAAGCAGGTTAACCACCCTATCACGATTTGATGTACAAACAAGAGCAATGGCATACCTCATGAGTTCCATTCGGAATATCTCGCACTGGTTTTCAAAAACGTCAGTCCTTTGGCAGCTGCGTTGATAGTGGGATAGCAGACCTCTGTTCGTCCACTCTCGACTGCTGTCTTGTGAGCTGTCTCTGCCTTTCCTTTATGCTCGTCAGAGCAATAAGTCGCTCCGTTACAGACCCTACAGCATACAAGCTGAGGCATGTTTTGGTCCAGATGTGCCTCGGTACGATAGCACCAAAGACAACGAGGCGCAATGAAAAGGAGCGACTTCCCGATCTTACACATGTCAATGGGATCTATGTTGTCAACGAGTCGGTCAATTTCGACGACAAGAGTTTTGAAAAGCTCTTCGCGCTCTGATGCGCTCATGAGCGCCGAGTCAACAGCATCGTATTGACGTCGAAAAGGGTCGCATGCAGAGATCTCTGTGCGCAAAACACCAAAAGCCTTGCAAAAGTATTTGCGGACGAAGAAGTCGCATTTCGGATAGACAGCGCTGCTACTTTCAGTGAAGAATAAGTCAATAAACCAAAGCCTGGCAACATGGGTACAACAGGCGACCTACTGGCGTGGAGATGCCAATATTTCTGCTGTAGCGCTGTTGTCGTGGCCGCGATGCAACGAGAGTGAGGCACTGCCAGCGTCCAAGGCCTTCTCAGCGCCATAATTCGAGGACATAATTGAAGCCAAAAACAACGGAAGTGGACAGGGACAAAGGGGGAAGATTGTGCTGAAAGAGGCTGAATATACAACATTTTAATCACCGAAATGGCTCAATTCTAGTGAAGATGTGCCACCAGACCAGATTTCGAAGTCCGTGATGGTGCCTACAATACAAACTCCGCGATCCGAGTGAATATTGTGTGCAAATTGAAAGGCCAGCACGAATTCATGGGTGGCATCCATGCATATTTATGGACGGCTGGGAAGGGGTATACATGATTATCGGCGTTAACGCAAGCTCCCCGGTGGTGATACCGAACGCTGTACACAGCTGATAGGCACTGGGCAACGATGTCTCATGAAACGTCCGCCATCTCATTGGCCAAGGATTGGTGAGACCGTGTGCTTTTGACAAGGTACCGACACGATGCGACATTTACTGGACCTTGAAGTCTTGGATCTACTTCGTCAAATTGAGCAAAGGGGTAAACACATATAAGGTGATACTCCGTCGACGATGTCGACTTGACAACACACTAGTGCTGTTTTTGGCCAGGCCGAGAAGGGAAGAAGGCAAACGGCATCACGGGTCCAAAAGAATGTTCGGAAAATGCTGTATTTGTATTTGGAGCGGCCATATATGCATCCCCTTCAGGAAAAGAGCAAGCAGTTAAGGGAGAAGCTTGTCATTTACGGTGACAAACCTGATCCCGCTCGAAAATTGTGTGGAATACTTTCCGAAAGGAGAACCTGTAGGCAGGTCTACAGGACCGAAAGCGGATCGTTTTTGAAGACTCGATGACATTCGCGCTAAACCGCACAATACTGCCCCCAATCCTCGCCTTGATCTACAATATACAATCAAACACAACCTATTGTATAATGAGAATAGTAAACAAACCGTGAGTTGAGCCTCCACGACGGGGCAGATGGATTTGGCTCACCCGCGGCCTTAGCTCGATTTCAAGTTGATCCCCGGAAGCCAAGACTGAACGCATTTTCGTACCAAAATAAGCCCTCCGTGAAATAATCGAAATGAGGTTTCTGCCCGCTCCACTTATTCTGCTCTCCTCGCCAGATGACTTTGACTCCCATGTCCTCCAGATACCGGGTATCCTCGCTAGCCTCGCCTATATTGTAACTCGTGAAAACGCAGGGGAGGTTCTTCTCCGCAAGCAATTTTATGGTCGGCCTCCATTGATCACGGAATTCATGAAGGCCAGAATTGAACGCGACGACAATGTTGGGTGTGACGTAGGAACGATGAGACGCGTAATCATGATAAAACGAACTGAATGGACGTAAGCAACAAATATCCAATAATTTAAAGCCATACGTACTTCGACATTCTGTATGTCCTCGTCTTACCAGTACGGCTACATATCTGACACGTAGACATTGGTATCTCGTCGGCATCCATAGCACCAGTCTTCGGTCCGACAAAGTGCACCACTAACTCCTTGATCCGCGGAAGCTGATGCATGATCTCCTCAAATGCCATACCGCCATATTTCATTTCGAAGTCCATCTGCGCTCCTAAGACGTGAATAATCATCTTTGAACCAATTGATGATAGTTCGACAGAAAAACGTTGTAAAGCATCGAGAATTGTAAGAGGCATCGACAAACCTATGGATACCATAGTTCGCAGGAGAGGTGCCGCGGAAATATAAGGACAGTCAGTTGAAGCAAAGTATGCGTCCCAAGAAAGCGGAAGTTTTGGCATAGAGCTGGCATCGGGAAGGACGCGATCAGGAGCCCAGTGAACAACATCACCAGGTCTATCAGGAAGGGCAGACCAGGACCTTGTAATCACACCCATTTAACTGAGATCAAAGTTGCCTGAATTGGACGATACATACCGCACGAAATCGTCATCCTGAGTGCACATCTTGAAAATATCGCACTAAGCAGAAACAAAGTATCAGTGTGATAATTAAGAAAATCTAGTTATTCCAACCTGGGTCAATCCGCTTTCGCCAACATGCTGCGCGTGTATGGCTTTCCCCTTCTCTTGATGGTCGGAGGAACAATATGTAGCAGCCAAGCATTGCGAACAGTTCAGCAGCTGGGCTGATGTAACGTTATCAGCAGATAAATGAGCCTTCGTGCGGTAGCACCACAAACAACGCGGCTCGAGATAGAGGAGGTTGTTCGCGATTTTGCCCATATTGGTTACTCCAATGCTCTGAATGAGATGGTGCATCTCATAAGTCAACTTACGCAGGAGCATGTTTCGATAGACGGCATCGATGGGAGACACGTCGACGGTATCATCCTCCAGATGAGATATGGGGTAGGATGGCGGTGAATTTTGGCGCAGAGCAGAAAATGCCTTACAGAACGACTTATGTACCGGATGATCTGCGGTCTGGCAGGCAACATGACAATATCTATGAAAAGTCAAATCGACTTTGCGAAAACTAGAACCAACTTCGTGCTCACTTGACGCGTTTACACCTGCTACACGCCTTCAATGGAGTGTCCGGCATGCCAATGGCTGCGCAGTTTTCGTTGAAACAAGCTATTTCTTGATACTGGAGAAGTGTGCGAAATCCATCTTGTGGCCTGCTCTGCTGTATGGACATGTTTTGTTTCTTCTAAAGGGACTGGTCGACGATGTAATCCAGCGATTCGATGTCGAACAACAACAGAAACGGGAAAAAGACTGAGATTACTACCTGTCGTTGGGAAACAGGCTACAGCGAATGAACGACGTGCAATTCGTGGAAAAGTTTGCGGCGCCGGACTCCTAAAGCCTAGAACGGCAGGCAAATGGCCATAAAAGGTAAGTAAGTAGTAATGGCTCTGGAAATTTGACGGATGTCCTAATTCGACGAACGAGTGCGGACTATAAGGAAAGCTTGAAGGCTGTCTAGCTGATAGATTATTGTTGTTGTTCAAAATTTCGCCATTTCTTATTTTCACGCAGCCTGGGTTGGACGCAGGAGGCTTCATTTATTTAGATCTTCGTCAACTATGAACTATCTGTAAGTCTCCGTATTCGTAGTGAATCACTATAGCTTTTCTTTACTGAGCTTTACATTTCCCTGAATAAGTGTGCCTTTTCTGGCACCTTTATGGCGAGGATGAGTGGGATCAACGCTTCTCCAGCGAGTTACTACTACTCGTATGCTAGAAATATTGTAGAATGCGTAAATATGAATGAAGAAACGGTAACTGGAATATAATATATGCTCGACACTGCGAGTCGAAGGGCTATGGTTATCAATGTCAGCCAAGAATTGGACGTCCAAATCTTGCTTCTTGAATTAATTGTGACGGGGGCATAATTGCCATTGCAGCAATGAACTTGGAAGACAAAGAATTAAAAAGGAGAGTAGGAGCTCAACTCCCTTGTAAAGCATTAGGAAGTCTGTCTATACGGCAATTCGACGAACACGGACATACAATTACAGGGAAAACTTAGAGACTGCAACACTAGTTGATACGTAGTCATCATTATTCGAACAATGCGTCATTTTCGCGCTGGAGCCGTTCAAAATTTGAATTCTTCGCGATCAGCCCTAAGCTGGGGTCTAAATAAACAAATAAGCCAAGCACAAATGGATTTCAAAAGACTTACATTGGCTTCGCTCGCGGTCGGAGTCCCGGGCCCTTCCTCCTCTAACATCTCAGTTGTCTCCTCGTGAACTGTTGTCTTTTTCAAAGTCTTGCCGTGGTGTACTGGTACTTCATCGCTTTTATATTTTCCCGCCAACGGACCATCAACTTCGTCACGTTGGTATGAGGCTTCGCGGCCACTGAGGCGCTCGTCCGGTGAGTGTCGAGTACGGACGTACTCGACTGTCTTGCGCTGCATGTCATCGATGGAGCTATTAGCGTATTTATCAGCCTTCGAAATAAAGAGTCAGTGATGGTGATATCGAAAACAGGAATTAGGGGAATGTACCTTCACAGAGGCCTCGGATGAGCTGGCCAAGTGCTCGTTCCACCCTGGCACTCCGTCCAAGTGGGGCGTCTTTTGATGTTCGCCAGAGAGCGTGCGTTGCTTCTCGCGTTCGAGAACCTGTATGCAAATTGCGCCATCAGCATGATTAGAATGTCGACTTTGTCGATGCGCGCCTCTGGGTCATTGTCGTGCATTGTGCTAGGGAACAAGTTGAACAAGGGGATATATGCAGTGCCAGAAATTAACAAACGAACCTGTAGAGCCTTGTTACATAAGATGAGCTGAAGCGATCAAATTGTCCGTAGATTATGTTTGATAGACGGACCTTGTACTTTGAAGCCTTACAGCACCAGCACGCGTAGCAATTCCAGCTGCAGATATGTTTCGGACGGCAGAGCGGGGTACAATAGATCTAGAGAACATTGTTTTGGTTTTTGAATGAATGTTGTGTGTGATACAAAAAATGATAATTTCTGAACAAATCTCTCCTTTCCGTGTGACGTCGATGTTGGGGCTGATGCATGATGTCATGGAACGGCGGCCGATTTTGGGTCACATGCGCATGTGCAACCAAATCCGATTTAAAGTTGAAATCCCGCGGCACATGAAAGTAGAACCCTCAACCTGCACCATCCCCCATCATAATTGAGCCCTCGGGCGACGTGGTCTTCGTAGTTTTCTTCGGCTACTACAAGTGGTCCGATCCATTTGCTCTCAACGGATAAATAAGCTCTCTCCAAGTTCTGGTGGTTTATTAAAGGCAGGAGCCAGAGGTTGGAGAGTTTTGGGGCAAGGAATGTGAGGATGGAATTTCGTCGGAAGCCATAAAATCGAGATCGCCTATAGCGCAGGTATGTGCTTATTATTCGTATGACCATTAATTTGAATGTCTCTGCTCCATCGTCATATTACATCCTCATTCCAGTATGACACCGAATAGTACAATGCTTTGCAAATGGCAGTCAGGCGGAAACGTCGACATATTTAGCTCCTTGAAAATCGTCTGCCATTCAATCTCTTTTCGACACATAGCGCCTTTTGTAATTATCCTCACGACGTATACACATCTAATCTTGCGCGACAAGGACTGCCCTATATCTGAGCTGTCCACTTTCCAATTTATGCAGCGCCTCCTCGATACCCTCGACATTCAGAGGAAAGGTCTGAATAATTGGTTTGATTCCGTGAAATGCTGCAAACTGCAGCATTTTATTATGGACGTTCCGGGCTGCGGTAGGGTCGGCATCGTCAACAAAAAAATAAAGAGATGAGTAGCTTACCGGCGACGAGCACCCCTTGAATACGAAGTCCTTTCGAAATTATTGGCATATATGGGATCGAAAGGTTGCCATCTGAGACGCCTAGAGGGAAGATTGTGCCTCCAGGGGCCATAGCGGAGAGATACCTTTCGGCAGATGAATTCAACTCAGGAATCATGTTTATGTTTCATGCCGTAAATACTCACAATGGCCAATCCGGCTGCGCACTGGTAGTGACAACAAGATGATTGACCGGTTTGATGGTCAGTTTTGCGACACCTTTCATAGCCACAAACTCTCTGGCTCCAAGTCTCCTCGCTTCCTCCTCCTTGGAGTTGGTACCCGAGAACACGACTACCTCGCATCCCATTTTCGCCGCGAACTAAGTCATATTTGAGTAATATATCTCAACTCGCAGACATTGATTTATACCTGTATTGCGAGATGTCCAAGCCCGCCCACTCCTACCACACCAACGCGGTGTGTAGCCTCCACGCCATAACTATGTAACGTATTGAAAACTGTGGCTCCTGCACACATGAGAGGAGCTGCATCTGCAGAATCTAGTTTCTGTGGAATTTGGAACAGGAAGCTCTCTTTCCAGACAGCGTGCGTTGCGAAGGAACCTTGGTCGAGATCGCTGGAAGCGTATATATGTCGCGAGCTGCAGAATATCTCCTGGCCTGACAGACATTGTTCACAACGGCCACATGAGTCGTGTTCATATCCCCAGCCTGCACGCTCGCCTCTGCAATTCCAGGTCAGCTCAGTACATTATGACGACGAGACATAAGACACACACACTTTAAAGCCTTTGACATCTTTACCAATTTCTTGAACAATACCAACACCCTCATGCCCAAGAACAATATCTCGATGTATATGATGCGCATCGGTTCCGCAAAGTCCAGAATGAGTGACTTTCACCAATACTTCATTGGGAGCAAGATCATCTTTGTGCGTCGTGGATTTAACGATTTTGCCTTCTGGTGAACCCTTGTAGACAGTAAATTCAATGCCCATGGTCGTGCAAGCAATATTAAGAAGTTTGAAGTAGAAAATCAAGTGCGGTGCAACGAGATAAGAATTGCTCCAGCTTGCTTGCGAAGTCGATGCAGTGCTTGAGTGGCTAGTACTAGTTGGGACGAGGTTGAGATATGATCCGGACTTTTTGACTATCCTTGGCCGATGGATTATGGTAATAGAGTCATTTTGCAACCGGGCGCTTACAGGGTCTTGCATAATAGTTTACCGTTTTCGTTTTCAAAAATGTTTGTTTGTTCATGTTTATGGTGGTTGAAATGT
>Ga0193716_1001213_pt1 | contig 15242 bp, 16 predicted proteins | sample U2c1metaG_FD_145901 | JGI IMG/M metagenome (GOLD analysis project Ga0193716, IMG submission 145901) | Soil microbial communities from a riparian zone of the East river system, Colorado, United States - U2c1 | ecosystem: Environmental > Terrestrial > Soil > Riparian zone | place: USA: East River...
GATTCCCGCGATCTCGCCGCTCGTGGACCGCTTGATGAGTCTGATTAAACGATCCGAGTGTGTTCCGGGTGCGGAGTTCGATGTCGAGTTGGCACTCCGGGAAGCGCTGGAAAATGCAGTCGTCCACGGCAACCAGGAAGATCCAGACAAAAAAGTACACGTCCGCTGCCGCTGCCAGCCCGGCAAGGAAATATCCATCGTTGTGACGGACGAGGGTCAAGGCTTCGACTTCAAAAGGATAGCCGGTAGCAGCATCACAACGGATCCCGATTCCGAACACGGGCGCGGCATCCAGCTGATGAAAGCGTACATGGACGACGTGAACTTTGAACGAGGCGGGTCGCAAGTCCATATGCGCAAGCAAGCGCGAAACACGTCCCGTTCGTGAAGGCCAGGGCCTGCCGAAACGTTCGAAATTGAAGGGCAACCGGTTGATGGTCGAAGGGACACCTCCGGTCGACGAAACACGAGTCATGGGAATGCTACGAATCACAATCGCCGAAACGCTCACCGAGCAGAAGTGGACGCTGGAGGGCCGGCTCGTTCAGCCGTGGATCTCGGAACTGAAGTCCACTTGGACGAAAACCGAAACCGCTCGCCGGGAACGTAAGTGCGTGGTGGACCTTACGGGCGTGACCTTCATCGACAAGAGCGGGGAGAAGGCGCTCACGGAGTTGTTCCGAGAAGGGGCGGAACTCATCGCGACCGGTATTTACACCCGGCACGTCGTGCACAACATCGAGAGGAAAAAGTCGAATCGTCAGCTGTGAGGAACGACCGGTTTGAATTGCCTGAAAGGAGCAACCGCATGGACGCGCAAAACTTTAAAAATGGGAACGGGAGAGCAACGGGCTGGGCGGGCGAGCGATTCGCGATCCCGGGAGAGGAACATGAGTTTCTCCTCGCTGCAAAACGTGGAGATTCGGCTGCGTTCGAGACGCTTTGCCGACAGTCCGCAAGCAAGGTCTTCCACGTGGCATGGCGAATGATGCGGAACAACGAGGACGCGGAAGATGTGGTGCAGGAGTCATTTCAACGGGCCTTGGTTCATTTCAAAAGCTTCAACGGCGATTCCCGGTTTTCGACCTGGCTGTCCCAAATTGCCATCAACACCGGCCTGATGAAACTGCGCAAGAAACGCCGGTTGTGGGAAGTCTCGCTGGATGAATCGGCCGAAACCGAAGAGCCGTCGGCCCGGATCGAGATCGAAGACCAGGGCCCGAATCCCGAACAGCTCTATGCACAAGAGGAAAGACATCGAATTCTGACCGAAGCCATGAAGGAGCTGACGCCGGGAATGCGAAAAGCAATGGAGTTGCGTGAGCTTGACGAGCGATCGATCAAGGAGACCGCTCGCATCATGGGAATTTCCGTAAGCGCGGTAAAGGCTCGAGTGTTTCATGGGCGAAAGAAATTGCGCGAGCGACTGAATCACTTTGCCGGGTCAGCCTCGAGGTCCGGAAAGGACGCTGCACGAGCGATCAGCAACACGAGACATCTTTCCCAGGATCAGCTCGCCTGCAACGCCTGTGGTTAGAGCAGTGGCGATGGGAGGCCTTCATCATGGCTCTTTTATTTGCCGCAGTATTGGCGATTTTGGGATTCCTGTGTTTCGCCGGCTCGGATGGATTTGCCGGCCCCAGGCAGCGTCGCTGACTCGAGTGCCTGAGAAGTGCATTTTCTCGGGAGACCAGCAAATTCAACCTGTGAAACAAAGGAGCCGGGGATGACATTGCAAGACAACAAAAGTGGGATTTTGCAGCTTCACGCAAACACGGCTCGCTCGCGCTCCAACGAGCGTTCTGAAAACCGCGCAGCAAATTACGACGAGGTCAGCCGACGCGCGTACGAACTCTATCTAGAGCGCGGCGGCCTCCCCGGCAAAGAGCTCGAGGACTGGCTCCAGGCCGAACACGAAATCGAAAGCGCGGCGCACGTCACGCGAGCCACGATAGGAGAAAAGCACAGACCGTGATATTTCAAACTTTCCCGTTATCTCCTACCCCCAGGCGCCGCACTCAGCCAGCTCTCATCCTGATGCTGGCCCTCGGCATTTCTGCCTCGGGGTGCAACAAGAGTCAGACCACAACTGCGACGTCGATGCCGGAGGTCGCGGTGGCCACAGTAGACGTGCGCGATGTCCCCATGTACAGCGAATGGGTGGCGACCTTGGACGGCTACGTCAACGCTGAAATCCGGCCCCAAGTCTCAGGCTACATCGTCAGGCAAAACTACACCGAAGGTTCGCTCGTCCACAAAGGCCAGGTGCTCTTTGAAATAGATCCGAGGCCCTTTGAGGCGGCACTCGATCGCGCCAAAGGCGACCTGGCGCAAGCACAAGCGCAACTTGGCAAGAGCACTCTCGACGTGGAGCGGGACACGCCACTTGCCGAAGCCCGGGCCATCGCCAAGAGTCAATTAGATAACGAAGTTCAAGCCAAGCTTGGCGCACAGGCCGCGGTTGAATCGGCCAAGGCAGCGGTCGAGCAGGCGGACCTCAACCTGGAGTGGACCAAAGTCATCTCGCTCGTTGATGGCATCGCGGGGATCGCACAAGTCCAGATCGGCAACCTGGTCGGGCCCAGCGCCATTTTGACATCCGTTTCGCAAGTGGATCCCATCAAAGCTTTTTTCCCGATTACCGAACACGAGTATCTCGTCGCGCAGCGCAAGGGCAATACCGGTTCCGGCAAACACCCCATCAGTTTCTTCGGAAACTCGCTGCAACTGATGCTGACCGACGGCAGTATCTACCCGCAAAAAGGCCGAATCCTGCTCGCCGACCGGCAGGTGGATCCCGGCACCGGCACCATTCGCATTATTGCTGCCTTTCCTAATCCCGGCAACGTCCTGCGCCCCGGCCAGTACGGACGTGTGCGCGTTGAAACCAGCATGAAAAAGGACGCTCTGCTGCTGCCGCAGAGTGCCGTTGCAAATTTGCAGGGAAGCTATCAAGTGGCGATTGTCGGCAGCGATCACAAAGTGAGCATGCGCACCGTGAAACCCGGCGCAACGATCGGGACGATGTGGGTGATTGACGAGGGCCTCAAGCCGGGCGAGCAGGTGGTCGTCGGAGGACTGCAACAGATCCGCGAAGGAACTCTCGTCGAGCCCAAGCTCGTGCCTCTTTCCCCGGAAGGAAACTGAACGATGTCGAAATTCTTTATCAACCGTCCGATCGTGGCGATGGTCATCGCCATTCTCATGGTGATTGTGGGCGCGGTCACCATCGCGAGCCTGCCCGTCGCGCAATTTCCCAACATCGTTCCACCGGAAATTCAGCTGCAAGCTTCTTTTGTCGGGGCGGACGCGCAAGCCCTGGAGCAATCCGTCGCCACGCCCATCGAACAGCAGATCAACGGCGTGGACAACATGAACTACATGTATTCCCTGAACGCGACCGCCAACTCGCAAACCACCATGGTCGTAAACTTCGACCTGAAGACGGACCCCAACACCGATCTCATTCTCACGCAGTCGCGCCAGCAACTAGCGGCCGGTCAGCTTCCGCCGGACGTTACCAGCTACGGGGTCACCATCAGAAAGTCGGTGACCGCTCCGCTCATGCTCGTTGGCCTGTTTTCCCCGAAGGGCAGCTACGATACGAAGTTCCTTGGCAACTACGCGTACATCAACCTCAACGATCCGATCGCCCGCTTGTACGGTGTCGGCCAGACACAGGTCTTCGGAGCCGGGCAGTATGCCATGAGGCTGTGGGTGCAGCCTGACAAACTGGCGAAGCTGGGCATGACGGTTACCGACATCGTTGGTGCGGTGCAAGCGCAGAACAAGGTCAATCCTGCCGGCCAGGTGGGCGGTGAACCGGCCGCCGCTAATCAACAATTCACCTATTCCGTGCTGGCGCAAGGCCGCTTGACGTCGCCGGAGCAATTCGAAAACGTGATCGTCCGCGAGACACCGGATGGCGGAACCGTTCGTGTAAAAGATGTGGCTCGCGTCGAGCTTGGCGCGCAGGACTACAGCATCGTCAGCCGTTTAAACGGCAAGCCCGCCATCGTCATCCCCGTCTATCAGTTGCCCGGGTCCAACGCCGTCCAAACGGCTGCGGGCGTTCGAAAACTGATGGCCGAGATGAAACAGAGCTTCCCGCAAGATATGGACTACGCCATATCGCTGGACCAGACCACCGCGGTTACCGAAGGCATAAAAGAGATCGTTGAAACTCTTTTGATTGCTATCGCGCTCGTCATCCTCGTCGTCTATCTCTTCCTGCAGGACTGGCGCGCCACGCTGATCCCGCTGCTGGCCGTGCCCGTCTCGCTCGTTGCGACGTTTGCTCTGTTCCCGCTGTTCGGATTCTCCATCAATACCCTTTCCATGTTCGGGCTCGTTTTGGCCGTCGGACTGGTGGTGGACGATGCCATCGTCGTCGTCGAAGGTGTGCAGCGCCACATCGAGGAAGGTCTTGGCCCGAAGGACGCAGCCCGAAAAGCGATGCAAGAGCTCTCCGGCCCAGTCATTGGTATCGCGCTCGTGCTATCAGCCGTATTCGTGCCCACAGCCTTTATTCCCGGAATTACGGGACGCCTTTACCAGCAATTTGCCGTAACCATCGCGATTTCGGTTCTTCTCTCGGCTTTCAACGCGCTCACCCTCAGCCCGGCACTCGCGGCTCTCCTGCTTCGGCCCAAGCGAGAGAGCCGAGGACTGCTGGCCCGATTTTTCGATTGGTTCAACCGCGTGTTTGGACGAGCCACCGATGGATATGTCCGCATCAGTGGCGGTCTGATCCGCAAGAGTGCCGTTGCCATCGTGGCGCTGGTCGTCCTCGGCGCTGCGGCCGGTTTTTTTGGCAGCCGGTTGCCTTCCAGTTTCTTGCCCGATGAAGATCAGGGCTATATCTACGTCAACATGCAACTTCCGAATGCCGCTTCGCTTGCGCGCACGAGTGCCGCGGCGAATCAGGTCGAGCAGATTCTCGCCGATACCCCCGGCGTGCAATACACCACGAGCGTAGTCGGCTTCAGCCTGCTCAGTTTTGTCAGGACCAGTTACAACGCTTTCTTCTTCGTCACCTTGAAGCCATGGAGTAGTCGCGAGTCAAGAGCGGAACAGTACCAGGAAATTAAGCAACGCTTGAACCAGCAACTCAGCAAACTGCCGCAAGGAACCGCTTTCAGCTTCGCGCCGCCCGCAATCCCTGGCGTCGGTACTTCCGGCGGATTTCAGTTCGTGCTTGAAGACCGTGCCGGCCGCGACGTTCCTTTTCTGACCGCCAACCTCGACAAGTTCATGGCGGCGGCCCGCAAGCGCCCGGAAATTGGCTCCATCAGCACCACCTTCCTACCGAGCGTGCCGCAAAAGTTTCTGGAAGTGAATCAGGAGAAAGTGCTGAAGCAAGGTGTCGCTGTCAACGACGTTTACCAAACCATTCAGGCGTTCATGGGCGGCCTTTTCATCAACTACTTCAACGATTTCGGCCGTACCTGGCAGGTGTACGTGCAAGCCGAAGCCCCTTACCGGGCCGACATGGAGAACCTCGGGCAGTTCTACGTGCGCAACAGTGCCGGCCAGAGGGTTCCGCTTTCCGCCCTGACGAATTTTGAGTCGCGTTCCGGCCCCGAATTCACAATGCGTTACAACGAGTATCGGTCAGCGCAAATCAATGGCAGTGCCGCACCAGGCTATAGCTCCGACCAGGCGACAGCAGCTCTTGAAGAGGTCTTCAAGCAGACCATGCCTCGCGAAATGGGCTTCGATTACCTGGGCATGTCCTATCAGGAGCAAAAGGCACGCCAAGGGGTTCCGGCCTGGGCCATCTTTGGACTGTCCCTGTTGTTCGTCTTTCTGATTCTGGCGGCGTTGTACGAAAGCTGGTCCCTGCCATTCAGCGTGTTGCTCAGCACACCGGTCGCGGTGTTCGGCGCCTTCGCCGTCTTGTGGCTTCGCCGGGTTGTGCTCAGCGCTTTCTATCCCGCTTACATGGTGCAGATCGAAAGCGACGTGTACTCGCAAATCGGGTTGGTGATGCTGATCGGTCTGGCTGCCAAGAACGCGATCCTTATCGTGGAATTCGCCAAGGAGGAGTACGAGAAGGGAAAACCTCTGGTTGACGCGGCGCTGGAAGGAGCCAGGCTTCGTTTGCGTCCGATTCTAATGACGTCCTTTGCATTCATTCTCGGTTGCGTGCCGCTATGGTTAGCGACCGGCGCGGGATCGGTGGCGCGTCAGATCATGGGCACTACCGTAATCGGCGGCATGGCCGCCGCGACCGCCATTGCCATCTTCATCATTCCGGCGCTGTTTGTCCTGGTCGAGCGCCTGGCGAACCGCCGCGGTGCCGTTCTCAATCCTTTGGCTCCGCACCCGAACCCATCGGAGGCCGACTAAGTGCGAAAACTGATCGCTCTCTCGCTGGTCACGCTTCTTCTGTCGGGTTGCGCTGTGGGGCCCAACTATAAAAGGCCGAGCGTAAATGTTCCTGGCGCGTACCGTGGCGCCGCGCCGCCAGAGGCAGCGCCGCCTTCGGCGGAATCAATCGGAGACCAGAAATGGTGGGAGATCTTCAAGGACCCGCAGCTCCAAGAACTGATCCACGCTGCACTCGAAAAAAACTATGATGTTCGCATTGCGGCAACGCGAATCCTGGAAGCTCAGGCCCAGGTCGGCATCACTCGCGCCGACCAGTTGCCGACAATCAGCGGCGGAGTCGCGGCTGCCAATCAGCGTTCGGCACGCTCAAAGCTTTTTTCGGCGTACGAGACGAGTTCGAACCAGGTCGATCTTTCGCTGGCTTGGGAGCTTGATTTCTGGGGAAAGTATCGCCGCGCCACCGAGTCCGCGCGGGCCAATCTCCTGGCAACGCAGTGGGCCCGTGAAGCGGTTATCAGCACGCTAGTCAGCGACGTTGCCGCTGCTTACTTCCAGCTTCGTGAACTCGACTTGGAACTCGAAATCTCGCGACGAACTCTGGCTTCGCGCCGAGACTCGCTGCAGCTCACGCAAACGCTGGCAAACGGCGGGTCTACGTCCCTGCTTGACGTCCGGCAGGCGGAGCAGTTGGTGTTTACCGCAGCCGAAACCATTCCCGACCTGGAGCGCCGGATTGAGCAGCAGGAAAATTTCATAAGCACCCTTCTCGGAAACAATCCCGGTCCCATCGCCCGTGGAACGAAGTTGACAGAGCAACCGCATGCGCCGGAAATCCCGGCAGGTCTACCCTCGAGCCTCCTCGAGCGGCGGCCTGACATTCGCGAGGCCGAAGCACAGTTGATCGCGGCCAATGCGCAAATTGGAGTCGCGAAGGCAGACTACTTCCCCCAAATCAACTTGACCGCGAGCGGCGGATATCAGAGCTCAGCGCTCACGGGCTTGTTTTCCGGTCCAGCCGGGTTGTGGAGTTTCGGAGGTTCTCTTTTGCAGCCGATCTTCACCGGGGGGAAAATTCGCTCCAATGTGAAGTTTAGCGAGGCGCGGCAACAGGAAGCGGCACTGGTTTATCAGCAGACCATTCAGCAGGCTTTTCGCGGAGTTTCCGATGCGCTGGTGGAGTACCGGAAAGACAGGGAGTTCCGCGAACAGCAGGAGCAACTCACATTTTCCGCGCAAGATGCGGCGCGGCTTTCCGAGACGCGCTATCGAGGCGGCGCCACCAGCTACTTGGAGGTGCTGACGAACGAAACCAACTATTTTGATGCGGAGTTGGGACTCGCGCAGGCTCAGTTGAATGAACTCCTGGGGCTGGTTCGCATGTACAGAAGCCTCGGTGGAGGCTGGCAAGAACCATGAGCGATTTTGTGCGCGAAGCCGGCGCGGCAGTCGCTCTGGTAGCGCTCACGCTTTTGTTGCAGTGTGCTGGGATGGCCGCCGTGATTTCTTTTGCAAAGCCTAGCTTGGCACCCGACGGTCTCAGACTAGGGCCTCTCCATTCCGCTCTCCTCATGGTGCGATTGATGACTGCGTTCATCGCCCTGCACATGCTCGAGATTCTGCTGTGGGCGGCGTTTTATCGCTGGCTTTGTTTTCCGCTGTTGGAGTCCGCCTTCTACTTCTCGACCAGCAGTTATGCCACCGTTGGCTATGGCGATGTCATTCTCCCGCAGAGGTGGCGGGCCCTAGGCCCGGTGGAAAGCATCACGGGCGTGCTGATGTGCGGGTTGTCCGCGAGTTTCCTGTTCGCCATCGTCAGCAGGCTCGTCGACCGTGAGACGCGGCTTTCGAGCGACCTCGCAAAAACCCGCAGCTCTTACAGCGAGGGCGAAACGATCCCCACCATCTGACTCGGCGTGGTAGCGCGTTGCTTATTTGCCGAGACGTCGCGCCTGAAACAGCGCAGTCAAGTGCAGTATCAAGAATGTGGGAACCAGGAATGCCGGAACCAGCACGAGCGGCAGCTGGGTCATGGGAGCCGTTGAAGCAGCTCTGTAAAAATTGGGAGCAAGGAGCGGAACGAGCGCCCCGATACTTACGGCCACGGTAAGGTCCAGAATGCCGGAAACGTTCCAGGCCACAAAACTCTTGCTCGCCGCAAAATCGGGCCGGCTCAGGAGAGCGGAGAGCACCAATGGAGCAGTCACACCGATCGCCATATCGCCCAGCCCGGCAGGCCAAGCGAAAATTCCAGGCAAGACTCCGTAGGTGTACAAGGTCAGAAACCCGAAGCCGGCCCATCTCCACGCCTGCATCCCCACAATGAGGCGAAGGTCCGCGGAAAGAATAAACTGGCGCAGTGCCGGGACGGTCCAGTATCCAACGAAAAACAGGCCGAGGGGAGCCAAGAGGCCGATCAGTAGGGCCAGCGGCGGCGCACCGCGCGGCGCGACAAACACCCCGCGCGCGCCAAGGATGAAAATGAGCGCCAGCCAAGCCAAAAAACTGACGGCAAGGACAGTGCCTGTTGCGGAAACTGCTGGAATCTTGGGCCGATCGACGTGCGATACGACGGTGTTTTCCATGATGATTTCGCTCCTTTTTCGTAGTCACTTGCATTTTGCAAGTTATGTGGAAATGTAGCAGACTAACTTTCACTATGCAAGTCAGTAACTCCCACAGGAAGTCAGGACGGATAAAACCAAAAACGGAAGGGCACGGTTTTCCGCGCTCGCCCTGCGCTGTCGCATGCACGCTCGACCTGGTTGGCGACAAGTGGTCGTTGCTGGTGGTTCGGGACTTGCTCCGGGGCCATGTGACCTATAGCGAGCTGCAAAATTCGCTCGAAGGCATTCCCACCAACATTCTTGCCGATCGCCTGAAACGACTCGAAGCGGCGGGCCTCATGGCTAAGTCTGCGTATCAGGAGCATCCCGTGCGCTACGCCTATGAGCTAACGGAAAAGGGAAAGGCTCTAGGCGACGTTCTGCTCGCGCTGGTGCGCTGGGGCAAGAAACACATACCGGGTACACGGGCTATGGAGAGTCCAGCGCCACATTCCGTGCGAGAGCGAAAGCCCGCCCGGAAACAGAATCGAAAATCTTAGCTACAGTCGCTCCATAGAGTTTGCCGTTGAGCATTGCAAACCCCTTCGTCTGACGGGCCGCACAACAATTTACGCGATCCGCTGAAGCGCGGCCTCATCGCCTACCGAAGCGATGACCCTGGTCACGTCGTCCCTTTGCGGGCGGCCGTTGGCAAAGCCCTGACCTCATCCAAGATGCGTCTGATGATTTGCGCCAGCAACCTCACCAGGCAGGTGTTCCCTTCCTCCATTCGGAAGGGCGACCACCGGAAGTAGCCCACAGGTGAGCAAACTTGAGTTAACCGAAAATTCTGGGGCGTGAACCCCAAGTTGAGACCAGTGTGTGAATCAGACTCTGGTTTTAAAGCCGACAAGCGCCTGGAAATTTGCTTTCGAGTCGCGAATTTCAGTATGGCGATTGCACTAGGAGGCCCAGTGGGTAGACCGCGCGACCCGCGCTTCCACCGCGGGCAAGCGACGACGCCGGCACCACCTCGTAGTAAAGAAATTGCACGCCTACACGCGAGTTTCCGAGAGAGTCATGGTGGGGGTCAATGTAAGTGATCCGGCCAGTGAATTTGCGGGCAATCGCACGCAAACCGGTAACTCGTCTGGGTATTCCCAACAAGACTTCCAGCATCTCTCCGACGGACACGGTCAGGCTGGTGGCGAAGCAAACGCCCGTGGTCGAGATGTTGATTGCTTTTGTTTTTTGCTGGCTGTCCAACAGCGACTTCATACGACTAAAAGCCAGCACAGTCTGTAATTTGAAACGTGGCGTAATTCGGCGATCAGGCTTAAACACGGTTTTTCTCCCTGCGCCTTTGCACAGTCAGGCGGGAACTGCGGGGGGCAGAGGCTACTCTTGCACAGCACGGCACGTCGAACTGTCTACAAACGTACAATGGCGGTCCATCCGGGCTTGATTTTGCAATGTTCCGCAGCGAAACAGGGTATAGGCGACGCGCAAGAAAATATGGGTGGCCCGCGGTAGTCCGGTCAAAAGTGACGATGCAAAAGCGAATTCGGTGGAACGAACTCTTCAACCCCTACGGTTTCGAGGAACTGGTTGCGTCTGTTCCTGAAAATGCCGGCCGATGAAAACGGCTAAACAGGGTGTGCGGCCCGCCATAAATGAATTCCAAGGCAATGTTTTCTCCCGCGAATGCCAGAAGATTGTAGTTACCCATGCGCAGGGCATCTTTGGGACCATAGCGCGCTGGATACCACCCGTAGACGGCTGCCGTCGTCCCGGCATACGGCGCAATAATCGCGGGAAAGGAAATACGGCGATTTCCATCTTCGCCGTGACGCGCCGTTACCGTGGAAATCAGGGCGTGCCTGAGTCGCCGAAAAACACCGCTGCATTCGCAACGGTAATACACCGTGTCTTCGTGCAAAGCGGCCGCCAAAGCGTATCGCGTGGTGGTCGTAATGCCCGCGATGGCAAAGTTGGATCCGAATCGATGGCCGTACGCTTCGGCCCCCTGCCCCCACTCGGGGGGAGTTCCCGCTGCCTGATTGACGCCTGCGACGCCGGCCGCGCCGGCGATTGGATATGGACCAAACGTATCGAAAAGATAAGACCGAAATTTCAATTTCGCGGAAGGACGCTTGTACACAAAGACCAGATCCGGACTTTTGGCGGCCGGTGACGTCGCGCCCACAGCCAGCAAAGGCGGAATTCTCGAATCAACTATCAATTGCGCCCTCAGAGCGGGCGCAAAAATTCCCAGTGCTGTGATCCCCAGCAGCAAAGGCAGGTATCGGGACTTCTTCATGGGTAATTGTTTCCTTCGCTGGGGGCTTCTCTTTTTGCTCGAGGACTACGGCGGCGGCATTGGGAGAGACTATTTCCCTATCGAGTAATAGCACTGGGTGTCTGGAGCGGTCTGTTCAGAACAGCACACAGCTCGCCGCCGTTCATCGGTCATAAAAGAATTCAACCGCTGAATAGCGCTTCGTGTGTCCGCAGTTGGGACATTTCAGTTCCCGCCCACTAGCGGGAAATGTTGGTTTCGCGGGAAAGTAGAAGTTTTCGAGTTTCGACTCGTCAATCAGGGCGTGGTTGAAGGTTTGGCCGCAACTTGTACACCTGATAGCCCAAAGGCCCATACCGAAACGTAAGGTTATTGGCTGCTGGCTACAATACCCACTAACGCTTAGACAGGCTGAGTTTACTGGATAACCACTCGATTAATTCAAGCCTTCGCCTACCCACGTCCGGACCCGGGCTTTGGGGGTGTCTAAAACAGGACATACAAATAACACTGTAGCTGGTATTAGTTGGTCGGAGGATGCCATGCCCCCCGACATGCAAATCGCGCCCCGAAGGCCAACCCCGAGCGAAAACCGAGCGATCCAGGACAGATCGGCTGCAGCGCCTGTTTTGTCCCCGGAGAAGAAAAAGGCCACGATTCAACGCAGCGAAACGAGTTGTTTCCTGGCGCAAAGCTGGCATTTGCCCTACGCCGAGGCCCTGATTGAGGATGTGCCGTCTTTTTTGCCCATCTCGATTGTTTACGCAGAAAGAGCCATCCTGAATCGCTACCTGGAACTGGCTGACAATCCCGAACCGCTGGAAGAAAGACTCGAGCTCTGGCGCGCCGTCGAAGCCTTGCGGAAGCTGAAAAAGAAAGTCGCCAGAACCTAATTCCTGCCGCAGCCCCGGATACACTGGCTCGCAATGGAGAATTTATGAAGGAATACGACTGGCATCCGCACTACCTGGCCGCTGTCTATGAGTCCGACCAAAAGATGTTCCAGGAAAAGCTGGACCACGCTGAAATCGTTCTCCTGAAGCGGTCCGAGGAAATATTGCCCGAGCGAAACCCCGAAGAATATGAAGCTCTCGCCCGGACGATCGAAGCAATGAAAGTCATGAGGGCCGAAAGACTCCCCGCCACGCTCGTGTTCTGAGGAGAAAACGTCCCGGAATGGCGTACTTCGGTGTTCGTCCGCTACGGGCGCGAAACTCTGCTTTCCAGCGCCTTTCAAGCCCTGCAACATTTCGTTCTCTACCCGAAAGTCGCGCCCTAGCCCGTAGCTTGTAGCGCGAAATCCTCCCTCGCCTTCCAAAACGAGGGGAGTTGGCGGGAATGCGTCAAAAATAAGCCTTTTGTTTTCATCCTAATACGGATCTGATGTCCCAATCGCTACCGACCGCCTCCTGGCAAGGGCTGTATATTCGCGCTGGGGTGAGTCCATGAGCCATGTTGAGGATTGGGCTAGACAGCGCGCTAAGCACATCATCACCACACGAGTGGGGTCCAGCGATCCGCATATCAAACGTGACGCGCTTGAAAAACTAAAGGTCCGCGATCTTCAGGGGTACTGGAAGGATGTATCGGGTACAGCGCAGGCGATGGTTCGCGAATTGAACAATGAGTTGGGCTATCCAGCTTTAGACTTCGCCCGAGCGGATGAGAATACTTTTTCAATCTCCATCGTTGGCACAGCCTCTACGTCCCTGACCAGATTCGACTCCACGAACCAAACTTTAACGATCAACACACCGGTGCGAATGCTGACCTACAGTTGCGGTGAGCATAATGGCGAGTTGGTGTTCAATAGTGCGGCGAGCGATGAGTATTTCAATGCGGCGGACTTCGCCAGTCTGGTTCTGGATGCTGCAACAGATTTATTGATGGACCTATAAGAGGCCCGGCAATCATGTTTGCTTTTGGAATCTGCACAAATCCGAATTGTGAGCTGTCGTATCTTCGGGTTCAAACCGAAGTCCTCGAAGAGCTATTGGCTGACGTTCAAAAGAGGATAAATAGAAAACAGGATTTTCCTGACCTGCTGCCGGAATTCGAAGTATTCAAGCCTTTCTTTCAAGCGAACTCCAGATGTGCGAGTTGTGGACAAGAGTCCTTGTGTAGTTCAACAAGCCTGGACGGCGACGAGCAGACTCGCAAATTAAATGACCTGGTTCGAATTGCCGCCGAACTCAGTGCCAGAAGGATTCTCGAACATGTCGGCGGAGACGTGGTCTCCCCGTAGTGGGGACGTCCGCTCACCAAAAACTCTCTGCAAGTAGCCTGCGTTTTGGGCCAACGAATGATCTTGGGCCAACGGCTAGGGGTGGTTCGGAGCGACGCGCAGGAAGGCGAAGAGCAACGGTTGCCCGCTGGGGTGGTGACTGCCGCCATTGGGCTCGACGGTAACAAACACCGCATCGAGGTCCGCAAGCGTTCCGGGGTCTTCGGCTTTTAGAACCCAGCGCTTTTTGCTGGCATTGTCCTCGTAGAATATCCCGAGATTGAGCGCCTGCTCTTTGCCGGGGCCGCGTCTTCCCCATGCCTGGAACGTACTCGCGTTGCGCAATCCTGGCTGAGCGTCTAGGTCGTAAGCATAGAAAATGAGCGACTTCCCTTTTGTATAAAAAACGCGACCATAGGTTTTATTCGTCTTACCCGTCCCAACGACATCGTGAACCTCAGCGATGTACAGGTCGCGGGCACCCATCAATTCGCGAATGTCGCGGTCGTGATCAAGCAACTCCTGCTGCCGTGCGACCTCCGCCTGTTTCTGGTCCAGGGATTGCTCCCGGTCACGGACAAGCTGCGTCAACTCGCCAACTCTTGCTTCGAGTCTCTTGGCTCGGGTAGCGATCTCTTGCCTGCGCGCTATCTCGTCGTCAATCGTCTTCTGAAGTTCCTGAAGTCTGGCTTGAGCAGCCGCCACCCGCTCGTCCCGGGCCGCGTCGGCGATTGGTTGCACGGATCGCGGCGCTTGCGTGGTCGTTGCGGATGCCGAGTTTAAGTTCCTGACAATTCTGGTTTGTTCGGCAAGCTGCCGCTCGAGCTCGTCAATCGTTTTCGTGTCTTCGCTTAGCCTGGCCATCAGCAGCGCTCGTTCGTAGCCCATATCGCTTGCTTGTTCTTCGAGTGAACGCGCGGATTCGGTAACAGCCTCTGGGGGCCTCCCGGCAATATCGGTGCCATGCTGCACGCCTCGGCGATAAGCGTTTATCCCCAGGGCAAGAACGAGTAAAACGGCTGCGGCAGCTGGCATCCACACTTCGCGCCACCGCATTGCGACAGGACGGTAGGTGAATCGTTGTCCCTGCTGCAGCGCGTTACGCAGGCCAAGTCCAACTTGCGCTGCGCTTTGCCCTTCCTCTTCCTGATCCAGTCGCTTGAACAACGCTTGTTCTGCAGCTGAACCGGACCATGCTTCAGGCTGCGGCTTTTCGACGGGTGCCAGGTAGCTGGCGAGCGCAGCAACGCCGGAATGAGCCACTACCTCGTACTCACGCATTGCCAGCCGGCAATCTTCGCAGTCTGCCAGGTGCGCGTCGAGCTTGGCGCGCTCTCCTGCAGTCAATTCACCCGCGGTTGCGGCTGCGCACAATTCCAGAAAGTCCTCATGCAGATGCATCGTTCGATGGTCTCGACTTCACACCGGATTTCAGTTTGTAGCACAAGGACTATCGCCGGCCCAAGCCATCATCCGTTAAATGCTTGCGAAGCTTTTCCAGACCCCGGTAGTGATGGTGTCGAACATTGGCGTAGGATTGCCCCAGCTTCTCGGCAATCTCTGCAAACGTGTAGCCCTCGAAGAAATGCAGTCGCAGCGTCTCCCGCTGCTCGTGGGTAAGCGAATCCAGAACTTGTTTCCAGCCGTTTCTCCCAAATAGCGCTTCCACTGTCTGATCGTAGTCTGCGCCCGAATTCGTCGCCGGCCCGTTTTCCGACGCCAGGTCCAAAATGCCGGACGCATAAAAACCGATCGAATTCAGGTGCCTGCGACGTATGAAAGCCTGGGTATAGGCAACTTGAAAAATCCAAGAGCGGGCGCCGCCCTTGGTCCGGTCAAATAG
>Ga0193716_1001214_pt1 | contig 15230 bp, 15 predicted proteins | sample U2c1metaG_FD_145901 | JGI IMG/M metagenome (GOLD analysis project Ga0193716, IMG submission 145901) | Soil microbial communities from a riparian zone of the East river system, Colorado, United States - U2c1 | ecosystem: Environmental > Terrestrial > Soil > Riparian zone | place: USA: East River...
TCGACGGCGCCCCCCGAGATCGTCGAGCGCGACGCGCTCCCGCGTGAGCGGCTCGCGCTCGAGGACGTGGCGTTCGTGGGCACGTGGGGGTCTGCGTTCACGCCGGGCACGTCGTCGCCAATGCTTTGACCTGGGATTCGTACTGATCGTTGAACGCCTTGACGGCCATCGCCGCGGGGGGCATCGCAGCTCCCGGTGCGGTGTGCGCGCTCTGATCGTCGAAGTCGATGCGCGCACGGACGAGTCGATCCGCGGTCTTCGCCAATTCGGTCGCAGGCCCGGTCAGGTCGGCCGCCGTGACCTTTGCCGCCCGGTCGGCCAGCCCGTCCGCCCAGCCCCGGTAGTCGGACGCGCTTGGCCCGGTTTCCTTCTCGTAGGACCCCTTTTCCGGGATGTGCGTCTTGGCGTTCATCGCGTCGATCTGAGTCTTGTTGAACGACAGCAGCTCTCGCACGGGCGCACACTCCGCCGAGGACGGCCCTCGGAAGAACAGCCACCAGATGCCGCCCCCGATGACGATGGCCACCAGCACCACGACAGTCGTCAGTGGCTTTACTCGTCTCATGCCTTGATGCTGGCACGAGCGGCCCAGTGTGATCTCGACGACGTTACCGGGATGCAACACAGCAATGCTGTCTACGTAACAGAAACATCGGTTACTGCCAGTGATCGGCCCTTTGGTGGCCGCACCACTCGCAGGAGATGTTGATGGATACAGGAACCACCGCGTTCATGCTGTGTTGCATCATCGGCCTCACGCTGATGATTCCCGGGCTTGCGCTGTTCTACGGCGGCATGGTCTCGGTCAAGAGCTCGACCAACATGATGATGATGACGTTCGGCGCGGCAGCGCTCGTCGGCGTGCTCTGGGTGCTGTTCGGTTTCTCGATGGCGTTCGGCACGTCCTACGGCGGCTTCGTCGGCAGCTTCACCGAGTTCGCGGGGATGAAGGACCTGCTCGAGTCGCAGACCACCATCGCGGGTCTGCAAGTCAGCCTGTTCGCCCTGTTCCAGGCGCTGTTTGCGGCCATCACCGTCGCGCTGATCTCGGGCGCCGCGGCTGACCGGATGAAGTTCAGCGCGTGGATGGTCTTCGCAGGCCTGTGGGCGGTGCTGGTGTACTTCCCCGTCGCGCACTGGGTGTTCGCCTTCAACGGTGTCGTGACGCCCGACGCCGTCGGCGGCTGGATCGCCAACAACCTCAAGGCCATCGACTTCGCCGGTGGCACCGCGGTCCACATCAACGCGGGCGCCGCCGCTCTCGCCGTCGCGATCGTGCTCGGCAAGTCCGCGAGCTGGGGAACCCTGCGCAAGCCGCACAACGTGCCGCTGACGCTGCTGGGCGCGGGCCTGCTGTGGGCCGGCTGGTATGCGTTCAACGGTGGTTCGGCGCTGGCCGCTGGCAACTCGGCGGCCATCGTCATGGTCACGACCTTCGTCGCGACGTGTGCGGCCACCCTGGCGTGGCTGGCGGTCGAGAAGCTCAAGGACGGGCACGTCACCGGTGTCGGCGCCGCAGCCGGAGCAATCACCGGCTTGGTTGCCATCACTCCCGCGTGCGGCGCGGTCACCCCGGTCGGCGCAATCATCCTCGGCTTGATCGCCGGCGCGATCTGCCCGTTTGCGGTGGGTCTCAAGTCGAAGTTCGGCTACGACGACTCGCTCGACGTCGTCGGCGTGCACCTCGTGGGCGGTGTCATCGGCACCCTGCTGATCGGCTTCCTCGCCAGCGCGGGCATGCCGAGCAAGGTGAACGGACTGTTCTACGGCGGCGGCTTCGACCAGCTCTGGCGGCAGGCGGTGGCCGCCGGCGCGGTGATGCTCTATTCGTTCGTCGTGGCGTTCATCATCGCGTTCGCGATCAAGAAGACGATGGGCATCCGCGTGGCTCCCGAGGACGAGGAAAGCGGTATCGACGCCAAGTTGCATCGCGACGCGGCGTACGAACTCTTACCTGCCTGACGACCAAGTCCCGGTCGACGCGATTCGCCCCGCGTCGGCCGGGACTTTTCGTCGTGCGGGAAGTTTCCCAGCGTGATACTTTGATTCCTAACAAGAGACAAGGGGCATCGATGACCACCGGAACCTCCACGACGACCGCCGACCTCGCGGCGCTCGCGGCCGAAGCAGGCACCAAGTTCATCCTCGCGTTGTTCGTGGACCTGAGGGGCAAGCCGTGCGCCAAGTTGGTGCCGGTCGAGGCGATCGACCTCCTCGCAACGGACGGGGTCGGATTCGCCGGGTACGCCGTCGGCGCCATGGGCCAGGAGCCCAAGGACCCCGACCTCATCGCGATCCCCGACCCGGCGTCCTTCACGCCGATCCCCTTCATCAAGGACGGGCTGGCGATCGTGCACTGCGACCCGCACGTCGAGGGCAAGCCCTGGCCGTACGCGCCCCGGATCATCCTCAAGTCGCTGATCCAACGGGCCGCCGACGCCGGGTTCGAGCCGTGGGTTGGCGCCGAGGTGGAGTACTTCCTGCTCACCCGCAACCCCGACGGCAGCCTGGCCACCGCTGACGCCGCCGACACCGCCGCGCAACCCTGTTACGACGCCCGCGGGGTCACCAGGATGTACGACCACCTGACCACGATCTCGTCGGCGATGAACCAGCTCGGCTGGTCGAACTACGCCAACGACCACGAAGACGGCAACGGGCAATTCGAGCAGAACTTCCAGTTCGCCGACGCACTCACCACCGCCGATCGCGTCGTCACGCTGCGCTATCTCCTGTCGATGATCGCCGCCGAGCGCGGCATGATCGCCACCTTCATGCCCAAACCCTTCACCGACCGCACGGGTACCGGGCTGCACCTGCACCTTTCACTGACCAGTGCAGGCACGCCCGTCTTCCCCGCCGGCGACGACGAGGACGAACGGGGTCTCGGCCTGTCCCCCACCGCGTACTCGTTCATCGGCGGCATCCTCGACCCCGCGTCTGCACTGCAGGCCATCGTCGGCCCAACGGTCAACTCCTACAAGCGAACCGGCGCGGTCACGACGGCATCGGGCGCGTCATGGGCGCCGAGGCAGGCCACCTACGGCGGCAACGACAGGACCCACTACATCCGGGTGCCCGACGACCAACGCGTCGAACTGCGGGGCGGTGACGGTTCGGCCAACCCCTACCTCGCGGTCGCCGCGGCACTTGGCGCGGGTATCGACGGCATCAAGCGCAGCCTCGACCCCGGAGCCGTCGGCGCCCTCCCCGAGGGACGTCCCACCCTGCCGCCGACACTGCTGCACGCCGTGGACCAGTTGGAGGCCGACGCGGTGGTCACGGGCGTGCTCGACGCGGCGGGCGACGGAGTGGCCGGATACTTCGCCGCCATCAAGCGCGACGAGTTCTTCGCCTATCACAGCTCGGTCTCCCCGTGGGAAGTCGAGCAGTACCTGACCGCGTTCTAGCGCAACGAGTTACCAAGGAAGGCAAGCAATGTGCGGAATCGTGGGTTTGCACCTGCGTACACCCGAGCTGTATCCGCGGCTCGGCGAACTACTCACCGGAATGCTGTGTGAGATGTCCAACCGGGGCAGCGACTCCGCAGGCGTCGCCCTGTACGGCGACCCAACGTGGACCCCGCCAGGCCGGGGTTGCGTGTCGCTTCTCGAAGTCGACGGCGACGACGAATCAATCAGCGCTGCAGTCGGTTCCGCGCTAGGCGCCGAGGTCTCCGCGACGACGCTCGGCGAAACCCGCCTGCTGACGGCCGACGCCGACTCCGAAATCCTGCTCACCGCGGCCAGGGCCGCCTACCCCGGCGTGCTGGTCGCCGGCTTCGGCGCCGACCTGGCCGTGCTCAAGGGCGTCGGCGACCCGGCCACGCTGACCCGTTCGTGGGGCCTGGCCACCGCGCAGGGCTGGCAGGGCGTCGGGCACACCAGGATGGCCACCGAGTCGGCCGTCACGCCGTCGGGCGCCCACCCGTACGCGGTCGGACCCGAACAGTGCCTGGTGCACAACGGCTCGTTCGCCAACCACGCCACCATCCGACGCGAATTACAAGCCGCCGGTGTGCGATTCGACAGCGAGAACGACACCGAGGTCGGCGCCAGGTTCGTCGCGAGCAGGCTGGCAGAGGGCCGCGACGTGGAGACCGCGCTCAAGGAACTGTGCGCCACCTTCGACGGCTTCTACACGCTGCTGGTCTCCAACCGGGACTCGTTCGCCGTGGTCCGCGACGCGATCGCGTGCAAGCCCGCCGTCATCGCCGAGACCGACGACTGGGTGGCGATGGGCAGCGAGTACCGCGCGCTGTCGGGCCTTCCCGGCGTCGAGAAGGCCGCCATCTGGGAACCCGAACCGGAGGTCGTCTACGCATGGCAGCGCTGAATGACTCCTCGCGCGAGCGCTCGTCGGCGGTAACCCGGTACGACCTTGCCAGCACTCCCCTGCGCGAGGTGAACGCCGCGCTGCACGCGCCAGGCTTGACCGGTGAATTCGTCATCGAAAACCCGGCTGGCGCACACAACGTCGCGGTGGGCATGAACGCCGACGTCAAGGTCACCGTCGACGGCCACGTCGGCTACTACGCGGCAGGCATGAACCAGCGCGCCTCCATCACCATCGACGGCAATGCCGGCACCGGGGTTGCGGAGAACATGATGAGCGGCACGGTGTGGGTGAAGGGCAACGCATCGCAGTCCGCAGGCGCCACCGCCCACGGCGGGCTGCTGACGATCGACGGCAACGCCGCTGCGCGGTGCGGCATTTCGATGAAGGGCGTCGACATCGTCGTCGGTGGCGACGTCGGACACATGAGCGCGTTCATGGCACAGGCGGGCCGCCTGGTGATCCGCGGCAACGCAGGCGACGCCCTCGGCGATTCGATCTACGAGGCCCGCATCTACCTGCGCGGTGATGCCGCGTCGTTGGGCGCCGACTGCGTGGCCAAGGAGATGCGGGCCGAGCACCACGAGGAACTCGGCAGGCTGCTGAAGTCCGCCGGGTACGAGGACGACGACACCAACGCCTACACCCGGTACGGCTCAGCGCGCAGCCTCTACCACTTCCACTCCGACCACGCAGCGAGCTACTGATGACCGAAACCACCGACGCGCGAGCACGACTGGGCCTGCGCGAGTCCGCCACCTTCGACCGGCCGACCATCGCGGCCATTCAGCGGGCCGCCGAGACCGGCATCTACGACATCCGCGGCTGGGGCGCCAAGCGGCCGCTGCCCCACTTCGACGACCTACTCTTCCTCGGCGCGTCGATGTCACGCTATCCGCTGGAGGGCTACCGCGAGCGCTGCGGCACCGACGTCGTACTCGGCGGTCGGAACGCCAAACACCCTCTGCACCTTGATACTCCGGTGACCATCGCGGGCATGTCGTTCGGCGCGCTGTCCGGGCCTGCCAAGGAGGCACTCGGCCGGGGCGCCAGCGAGGTCGGCACGTCGACCACCACCGGCGACGGTGGCATGACGCCCGAGGAGCGCGGCCAGAGCAAGTACCTGGTGTACCAATACCTGCCGTCGCGCTACGGGATGAACCCCGACGACCTCCGCAAGGCCGACGCCATCGAGGTCGTGCTCGGACAGGGCGCCAAACCCGGTGGCGGCGGAATGTTGTTGGGGCAGAAGATCTCCGAACGCGTGGCGGGGATGCGCACGCTGCCGGAGGGCATCGACCAGCGCTCGGCCTGCAGGCACCCGGACTGGACCGGACCCGACGACCTCACCATCAAGATCAACGAACTCCGCGAGATCACCGACTGGGAGAAGCCGATCTACGTCAAGGTCGGCGCCACCAGGACGTACTACGACGTCAAGCTCGCAGTGCACGCGGGTGCCGACGTTGTGGTGGTCGACGGCATGCAGGGCGGCACGGCCGCCACGCAAGACGTGTTCATCGAACACGTGGGAATCCCGACGCTGGCTGCCGTTCCGCAGGCGGTGCAGGCGCTGTCCGAACTCGGGGTGCACAGGAGGTCCGGGGTTGTGGCAGACAAGGCCGGGGCGAGCGGAGCGACGGGGAATAGAGAAGTGCAGCTCATCGTCTCGGGTGGCATCCGCAGCGGAGCCGACGTCGCCAAGGCGCTTGCGCTCGGCGCGGACGCGGTGGCCATCGGCACGGCTGCACTCATCGCGCTTGGCGACAACCATCCGCGTTATGCGGCCGAGTACGAAAAGCTCGGCAGCGCAGCGGGTTTCTTCGACGACTTCCAGGACGGCACCGACCCTGCGGGGATCAGCACGCAGGACCCGGAGTTGTCTGCGCGGTTCGATCCGGTGGAGGGTGGACGCCGGCTGGCCAACTACCTGCGGGTGTTGACCATGGAGGCGCAGACCATCGCCAGGGCTTGCGGCAAGGCGCACGTGCGGCACCTGGAACCCGAGGATCTGGTAGCCATCACCATCGAAGCCGCGGCGATGGCGCGGGTACCGCTGGCAGGCACCGACTGGATCCCCGGCCAGCGATGAGCGAGACCGCAGACGTCGTCATCGTCGGCGGCGGCATCGAGGGTGCTGCGGCGGCGTGGGCGTTGGCCCAGCGCGGCGTCACCGACGTCGTCGTCGCCGAACGCAACACCGTCGGCTCGGGAATGACCGGCAAGTCCAGCGGCATCGTCCGGTGCCACTACGGCGTCAGCTCGCTTGCGGCGATGGCATCCGTCGGGCTCGAGGTGTTCGAGAAGGCCGAGGAGATCTTCGGCGCCGACATCGGCTTCCGCCAGACCGGATACGTCGTCGGGGTCGGCGAACCGAACGTCGACTCCATGCGCAAGAGCCTGGCCGCCCAGCGCGCCGTCGGCGTGCAGACCGAGGAGATCGACCAGTCCGAGGTGGCCCGCATGTGGCCGTTCGCGGACCTGTCGCCGTTCGCGGCGTTCGGCTGGGAGGCGCGCGGCGGCTACGGCGATGCCTACATGACCGCGCAGGCGTTCGCGGTCTCGGCGCGCGCCGCAGGCGTCCGGATCCGCCAGGGCACCGCGGTGGCCGGACTGTCCATCGTCGACGATCGGGTGACCGGCGTCCGGCTCGCCGACGGCACCGAGATATCCACTGGCACAGTCGTCGTGGCGACCGGCGCCTGGACGCAGCCGTTCCTGGCCCCCTACGGAGTCGACGTCCCGATCCGGGTGGTGCGCGAGCAGATCGTCACCATCGCGCCCGGTATGGACATTGGATCCGTCCCCGTCTTCTCCGACCTGGTGTCGCTGCAATACGTCAGACCGGAAGTCGGCGGCGACATCCTGTTCGGCAACAGCGACCTCTCCGATGCCGAAGAAGCCGATCCGGACAACTACTCCAACCGCGCGACCGACGCCTTCGTCGACCTCACCGTCGCCAAGGTCGGAAACCGTTTCCCAGGACTCACCGACGCCGCGATCACCGGCAGCTACGCCGGCTGCTACGACGTCACCCCTGACTGGAATCCGGTGATCTCCCGCACCGGGATCGACGGGCTGGTGGTGGCGGCCGGGTTCAGCGGGCACGGCTTCAAGATCGCTCCGGCAGTCGGCAAGTTGGTGGCCGACCTGGTGGTCGACGGCCGCAGCGCCGACCCACGCATCCCGGAGACCGACTTCCGGTTGTCCCGCTTCGCCGAGGGCGACCTGCTGACGTCGCCGTATCGGTATGTCGGCGCGGGCGAGATGCGCTAGACAGGACACCCGTGACCGACATTCCGCTGCTCCGCAACAAATCCGGCACCGCACGCGATCGTGATCCCAGCGAGCCCGTCGACGAGCTGGAGTTCGAGGCGGCGATCGGGCGCAACGTACGTCAACTGCGCCAGCAGCAGGGGCTGACGGTGGCGGAGACCGCCGCACGGGTCGGCATCTCCAAGGCGATGATGTCCAAGATCGAGAACGCCCAGACGTCGTGCAGCCTGTCCACGCTTGCGCTGCTGGCGAAGGGCCTCGACGTACCAGTGACCAGCCTGTTCCGGGGCGCCGACGTGGAGCGGCCAGCGGCGTTCGTGCGTGCGGGTACCGGTGCGCGCATCGTCCGCAACGGCACCCGCGAGGGCCACGAATACGAACTGCTCGGCTCGCTGCGCGGTGAGCACAAGCGGTTGGAGTGCCTTCAGGTGACGTTGACGGCGAAGAGCAAGACCTACCCGCTGTTCCAGCACCCCGGCACCGAGTTCATCTACATGCTCGAAGGCGTCATGGACTACAGCCACAGCCGTTCGGTGTACCGACTGCACCCCGGTGACTCCCTGCAACTCGACGGCGAGGGCGCCCACGGCCCTGTGGATCTGGTCGAGGTGCCGATCCGGTTCCTATCGGTCGTCGCGTTCCCCGATTCGCAGGTGTAGTTCGGGAGGTCAGCCGAACACCTTGGCCGCGGACACCACACCGTCGGTGACGATGTCGCAGTGCGGAGTGGCGCTGTCGACCGTGACGGAGGGGCGGATCACCACGTCTGCCGACTTGATGTAGTCGCCGCCGAGCAACTTGCGCTGCATCTGCGGGCCGACGTAGGCCGTCGCCGCGCATCCCGCGGTGTCGGCGTATACGTCCACACCGTCACGGCTGCGCCGCGCGCGGGTGTCGGTCTCGGGGTCGAACAGCTGGGGCTGCAGCACCACGTGAACAGGCGTGCCGTCGCGCAGTGCGAGCGCGCACGCGTACGGCCGCGAGCCGCGGACGTCCCAGCGCACCACGTGAAGCGCCGACTGCACCTGGCACGGGTCCCGTTCAGCCAGCGGAGCCGGATACACGCCAACGGCATCGCGGATGGGCAATTGCATGGACGCGATGCGCGGTTCCAGGGCGCGCGCGACCTTCTCGACCAGGACGCAGTTGTGCTGCGAGATCAGCCCGATCCGAACCGCGGGCTGGTCGGGCCCTGGCAGCGGATGCGCGCCGGGCAACCGGGATAGCGGCAACGGCATCAGGTACTCGCACGATCCCGGCGACGTCTCGTGGAGGGCGTCGACACGAGCGAGTTCGAGCTGGATGCTGAGAAACCAGCGTGCGGCTTCACCCGCGACCTTGACATCGAGGTCGCATTCGTCGAACGCGAACAGCGTTCCGACAGAGCCGATTTCGCCGACCTTCGCCATCGCGTCGCGGGTCAGCAGCCCGCACGGGTCGATGCGGCGCAACGCCCGCAGGTAACCCAGCCTGGTGACGTCGTCGGAGCTGACCGTCTGGCCGTATGTGGGCACTTCTCCGGCGAAGAAGTACGACTCGTCGTATTCGTGCACCCGCGGCGACCCGCCGATGGCCCGGGCGCACCCGGTCAGCACCATCAAAACGGCCAGCGCAGTGACCAGGGCCCGCACCGCGTCAGTCTGGCACAGAGGCTCGTTTTGGCCCTGCCACGATGCGGAGTAGAGTCACGAACGTGCAGCGGGTGCTCCTCCTCGGACGCCGCGACGGGGTCTGATCCAGACTGGCCTCCCGTCGCGGGTGTTCACGATGCGCCGGTCTGAAGTAAAAACCCAGACGAATCCGGAGCAGGAACCGTGAACAACCCCAACCCCCATTCGATCGACGCCTACACGTCGGCGCGCACCATCAGCACCCCATCGGGTGCCCGCAATCCCAGCCAGCCCGCGTGGAACACCCAGCGCGCGACGTCGATGCCGGTCAGCCGCTATCGCACCTTCGCCGAAGAGGTCGAACCCATCACCCTGGCCGACCGCACGTGGCCGGACAAGGTAGTCGAGACCGCCCCCATGTGGTGTGCGGTCGACCTGCGCGACGGCAACCAGGCCCTGATCGACCCCATGAGCCCGGAACGCAAGCGGCGCATGTTCGACCTGCTGGTCCGCATGGGCTACAAGGAGATCGAGGTCGGCTTCCCCTCGGCGTCGCAGACCGACTTCGACTTCGTCCGCGAGATCATCGAACAGGGCGCGATCCCCGACGACGTGACGATCCAGGTGCTGACCCAGTGCCGCCCGGAATTGATCACCCGCACGTTCGAGGCCTGCGCCGGTGCGCCGAAGGCGATCGTGCACTTCTACAACTCGACGTCGATCCTGCAGCGCCGCGTGGTGTTCCGGGCCGACCGCGACGCCGTCAAGGCCATTGCCACCGACGGTGCCCGGATGTGCGTCGACGAGGCGAAGAAGTACCCCGGCACCCAATGGCGCTTCGAGTACTCGCCGGAGTCCTACACGGGCACCGAACTGGAGTACGCCGTCGAGGTATGTGATGCCGTGAGCGCCATCGTCGACGCGACGCCGGAACGGCCGCTGATCGTCAACCTGCCAGCCACCGTCGAGATGGCCACGCCGAACGTCTACGCCGACTCGATCGAGTGGATGAGCCGCAACCTGGCGCGCCGGGACTCGATCATCCTGAGCCTGCACCCGCACAACGATCGCGGAACCGCCGTCGCCGCAGCCGAATTGGGCTACCAGGCGGGTGCCGACCGGATCGAGGGCTGCCTGTTCGGCAACGGCGAGCGCACCGGCAACGTATGCCTGGTGACGCTGGGGCTGAACCTGTTCAGCCGCGGTGTCGACGCACAGATCGACTTCTCCAACATCGACGAGATCCGCCGCACCGTCGAGTACTGCAACCAGCTGCCCGTCCACGAACGGCACCCGTACGGCGGCGATCTGGTCTACACCGCGTTCTCGGGCAGTCACCAGGACGCCATCAACAAGGGCCTCGACCAGATGAAGGTCGACGCCGATGCGCAGGACGCCGACATCGACGACATCCTGTGGCAGGTGCCGTACCTGCCGATCGACCCGAAGGACGTCGGCCGCACCTACGAGGCCGTGATCCGGGTGAACTCGCAGTCCGGCAAGGGCGGCGTGGCCTACATCATGAAGGCCGACCACGGGCTGGTGCTGCCGCGACGCCTGCAGATCGAATTCAGCCAGGCGGTGCAGAAGATCACCGACGGCGAGGGTGGCGAGGTGTCCCCGAAGGAGATGTGGGACGTCTTCGCCGAGGAGTACCTGTCACCGATCCGGCCACTGGAGCGGATGCGGCAGAAGGTCGACGCCGCCGAGGTCGACGGCGGGACCGACAAGATCACCGCGGTGGTGAAGGTCAACGGCGTCGAGCGCGAGATCATCGGCGCGGGCAACGGACCGCTCGCAGCGTTCGTCGACGCCATCGGCGCCGTCGGGTTCGACGTGTCGGTGCTGGACTACTCCGAGCACGCGATGTCGTCGGGCGAGGAGGCGCAGGCCGCCGCCTACGTCGAGGCGTCGATCGGCGGCCAGACGGTATGGGGCGTCGGCATCGCGACCTCCATCACCACCGCGTCGCTGCGAGCCGTGGTGTCCGCGGTCAACCGGGCCGCGCGGGGCTAATCGAGGAAGACGCTCAGCAGCCGTTCCACCAGACCGGCGACGTCCTGGCTGCCCGGCTCTGGCGCGACGGTGAGGTTGCTGAACACGAAACCGTTGAGCACCCTGCTGAGCTCGTCGATCCGCTCCGGGGTCGGGGTGAGGCCGGCGGCCTCGAAGAGGAGCGTCGCCGACTTCACCGCGGCCGCCTGGAGTTCCTTCATCAGCGGCCGCAGCTCTTCGCGGCGCGTGCTCTCCATGAAGAGCTCGAACCTCGCGAGCGTCCAGCGGCGGAACTGATCATCGGGATCGAGCATGCGAATCATCAACGCCTTCAGGGTGTCCCGGCTTATCGGGCCGATCGATGCCTGCAGCAGCTCGACGCGTTGCCAGTGAAGATCAACCGTCCGCGCGGCGGTCGCCTCGAGCAGTGCCGGCCGGGTCCTGAAGTAATTCGACGTGGTGCCCGCGGGGACGCCGGCGCGGGCGTCGGCCTGCCGATGCGTCAGACCCCCGACGCCGTCATCACAGAGGATGTCGATCGCGGCGTCGAGGATCTGATTTCGTCGTTCGGGATTGGCGGGCATCAATCCCTATATTGCAGTTTGGCGAACGACACCACGAACGCCGGGTACTGCGTGCTCATTTCGCGCCGTGCTCGTAGCGCACGCGATACAGCATGTAGAGGAAGGCCGGATAGACCAGGCAGATCAGCAACCAGCTGAACCACATCCCGAACATGTGCACGTAGACGCTGACGTCTTGCATCACGAACGCGACGTAGAAGTGCAGCGGCACGCTCGCCGTGATGTAGACCAGCGACGCCGTCAGCGCGATCCTGTGCACGCGGTTGACGAACACCATCCGGCGATACGTCAGGATGCCGGTGATCGCCGCATAGGTCATCGGGATCATCAGCAGCTTGTCGGTCGTCGGCGTGACGGCGTACCGCAGCGTGAGGTCGTCGCCGAAGATCACCCGGTAGAGGTGCAGACCGAAGCCGCTGAGGATGGTCAGCATCGCTGCCTCGCGGAAGAAGTACCCGCGGTCGCGATAGACCTGCCAGAAGGATTTCCGTTGTACTACACCCGTAGTGGTTTCCATGTCCCGACGGTAGCACTACGTTCGTAGTGATTACAAGGGGCGGACGCCGCGGTAGAAGCGCACGGGACCCACGAAGCGCAGACGCCGCGATCCGAGATCCGCGATGCTGTCGAAGCCGCTGCTGCGGAGCAGGGCCGGAATCACCGAGCCGTCGTGGGCCGAGGCTGCGTGCGGACCGATCATGTCGACGACGTGGATGCTGCCACCCGGCCGCAGCACCCGGAACGCCTCTGCGACCGCAGCGGCCTTCACGTCGTCGCCGAGGTGGTGCAGCATCATTGACGACAGCACCCGGTCGAAGGATTCGTCGGCGTAGGGCAGTTCCTGCGCGTACCCACGGTCGAAGCGAATGCCCGCCGCGTTGCGGAACTTCCGACCGGCCCTGGCCAGAGCCCTCGGATCGGGATCCACCCCGGTCAACTGCGCGCCGGGGCTAGCCCGTTTCAGTCTCTGGGTGATATTTCCAGTGCCACAACCGATTTCGAGCACCTGGGCACCGTCGAAGAGTTCGACCTGGGCGACGAACTCGTCGTAGGCGGGGCGCATGCCGAGTGCTCGGGTGAGCAGGTCATAGCCGGGAAGGAACACGTCGTGCCCGGCGGCGGGGATGTAGTCGTGGCGGTTGACCGAGCTCTTGGTCACGGAATCTGAATGATCTTTGGACATACCCCCATCTTCGATGGCTGCTCGACGACGATGTTGGGTGATCTTCGGTGAAACTAGGACTATCTTCGGGTCATGACCCAAGCGGTCCGAGCCGTTGCTCAGCGCGATGGCGTGCTCGTTTACGCCTATCCCTCCGACCCGTCGACACCACCGGTGTCGATGATCCGGTTCGGTCCCGGCGGCCTGCCCGAGAAAGGGCGCCACATCCACGACTTTCCGATCCTCGCCTACCTCTCCGAGACCGGATCGGTGTACGTCGTCGCGGCCGGTGAGACGATCGACCCGATCTGGGCGAGTGAACAGGCCGATCGCGTCGGCGTGTTCTTCGATCCCGCTGCCTTGAACGACGGTGCGCGCTCACCGTGGCCGACCTGGCGGAACCATCCGCTGCTGTTCCCATTCCAGCACGGCCACACCGGAGGGGTGCTGCAACTCCACGTGCCACCACATCGGAAGACCTTCTGGGACAGCACCATCGAGTCGATGGAAGCCGAGCTCCTCGACCGCAGGGAGGGCAACCGGGAGGCGGTGCTCGCGCATCTGACGCTGCTACTGATCGACCTCGCCCGCATGACCGACGACGTCGTCGGCGACCTACGCCGCAGTGGCGAGCCGCTGATCGCCGACGTCTTCGCAGTGATCGATCGCCGCATCGCCGAGCCGCTGTCGCTCAGCGATGTCGCGCGCGAACTGGGGCTGACCCCTGGCCACCTCACCACCGTCGTTCGCCGCCGCACCGGGCGCACCGTGCAGGAGTGGATCACCGAGCGCCGCATGGCCGACGCCCGCGCATTGCTGAGCACCACCGATCTGCCGATCTCGGAGGTCGCCCGGCGCGTGGGCATCGCCGACCCTGGGTACTTCGCGCGGCTCTTCCGCACCACGCACGGCGTCTCGCCGCGCAGTTGGCGCGCCTAGAAGAGGGCGAACTGGTCGCCGCTGAGCGTGGCGTCGGCGAACTCCTCGAGCCCGGTGCCGCCGACCACGTGGTCCAACAGCTGCATGAAGTCCGCGTCGCCGACCAGCGGCACGCCCATCTCACCGGCCTGGTAACCACGGCCCTGGTCGGGCTCGGTTGCGTCGCAGATCACCACCGACGTCTGTTGATCCACTGCCTCGGTGTAGGCCATGCCCGCATGCAGGATCCGCTCGATGAGCTCTTCGTAGGTGTGCCCGATCTCGGTCGAGAGCGCCACCGACATGCCCTGCACCAGAGGTCGGCCTGCGACGAATCGACCCGGGTTCTGATACGCGCAGGGCAGCCGCGCCGCGATCATCTTCAGCGGCCGCAGTTCGTCGTGGGTGACCTGACCGTTGGGCCAGCTGCGCCGATGCACCGGGCGCACCGGCAGCCAGGCCTTGCGGTCGTGGGCTCCGGCCAGTGCGGGCTTGAGGATCTGCGCGAGGACCAGTGCGTCGTCGAGCGCGTCGTGCGGGCGCATCTGCGTGATGCCCCAGTGCGCGGCAAGAGTTTCGAGCCGAAGGTTCTCGGTGCCGAGACGCAGTCGGCGGGTCAGCTCGACGGTGCACATCACGGTGTCGATGGGCAGCTCGGCGCCGATGAGTTCGGCCTCGGCGGCAAGGAAGGAGTAGTCGAAGGCCACGTTGTGCGCCACCAGAGTGCGGCCCCGCAGCACGTCGTTGAGCTCGTCGACGATCGCCGCGAACGTCGGCTGGCCCTGCAGGATCTCCGTTGTCAGCCCGTGCACGTGGGTTGGCCCGGGATCGACACCGGGATTGAGCAGGCTGGAGAAGCTGCCCTCGACGTTGCCGTCGTCACCGAGGGCCAACGCAGCAACGCTGACGACACGGGCCTGGCCCGGGTGAAAGCCCGACGTCTCGACGTCGACGACGGCCCAGCCCGCGCCGGGCTCGCTCGCCGGTCGGCCCCAGGAGTCGCTCACATTTCGAGGATGGCACGGTCCTCTGACAACGCTGGACCGTCACTGCCGCGTGTCGCCCCTCGACTTTTGCCCTTTTAGACTGCTTCGAATGGTTACCTCCCGCGGACGAGTCGCGCTCGGCGCCGGGTCAGCGGCGCGTTGGGCATCACGGGTCACCGGTCGCGGAGCAGGCGCGATGATCGGCGGCCTGGTCGCGATGACGCTGGACAAGTCGCTACTGCGCCAGCTGGGCCAGGGCAAGCGCTCCGTCGTCGTGACCGGCACGAATGGCAAGTCGACCACCACGCGGATGACCGCGGCGGCGCTCGCCACCATCGGATCCGTCGCCTCCAACACCGAGGGC
>Ga0193716_1001215_pt1 | contig 15224 bp, 16 predicted proteins | sample U2c1metaG_FD_145901 | JGI IMG/M metagenome (GOLD analysis project Ga0193716, IMG submission 145901) | Soil microbial communities from a riparian zone of the East river system, Colorado, United States - U2c1 | ecosystem: Environmental > Terrestrial > Soil > Riparian zone | place: USA: East River...
CAGTTTGCGCATCGCGTCGACGGCCGCGCCGTCGCCGCCGATCTTGTCGCCGCGGCCCACCCAGCGGCCGGCGGCCATCGCCGCGGCCTCGGTGACCCGGACCAGCTCCAGCGCGAGGTTGCGGTCGGGCGCCTCCCGCCGGCGTCCCTGGCTGGTGGGCTGGGTCGAGGTAGACATGCCGCCTCCCGGGTCGGTACGCGCGCGAACCTCCAGATCCTCCCAGACATCGGGACGTCGGTGGGTCTCGTGGCGGCGTGAGGGTTGTCTCGGCGGCCTGCGAGTATGGGTGCGTGGCGCAGAGCGAACAGAGCGGCTGGCACCCGCCGGGCCGGGCCGGCCTCCGGATGCGGGACATGGTCGGGGCCGTGCTCCTGCTCGTTGGGATCATCGGTGGCTTGCTCGCCCTCGCCGGGAGCTGCTCGTTCAGCCCCGGCGGCCCGACCATCGACCCGAGCAGCGCGCCGAGCGTCGACGCCGCCAGGGAGCTCGACATCGCCGCGTCGTCGGTCACGTTCCCCGTCCGGCAACCCGCGGTGCCCGGCTCGTGGCGGTCGAACTCGTCGTCGACCGTGTCGGTCGGCGCGGGCGCAGCGGCCGACGTGGTCGTGCGGATCGGCTGGGTCACCCCGGCGGGCACGTATGTGCAGCTCAACCAGTCCGGCGGCGACCGCGCGGACGTGGTGACCGCCGAGACCGGCCAGGAGGACCCGAAAGCTGACGGCAAGGTCGACGTGGCCGGCGTGACCTGGACCCGCTACCCGGGCCACCGCGACGAGCCGGCGTGGGTGACCGAGCTGGACGGCACGGTCGTGCTGATCACGGGCAGCGCGGCGGAGAAGGACTTCCGCAGCCTCGCGGCCGCCGTGCAGGAAGCCGAACCACTCACCCGCTGACCGCCGCGCCCCGCGTGTCCAACGCTCAGAACAGGTGAGTCCAACAGTCAGGACCGGTGAGTTCGACATTCGCCTCTATCGCCGATAGACGCGAATGTCGAACTCAGGGTGCGTGAGCGTTGGACTCGCGGGGCGTGAGTGTTGAACTCGCGGTTACTTCGCACGCCAGCAGGTCGCCAGGTGGTCGTCCACCATGCCGGCGGCCTGCATCAGCGCGTACGCCGTCGTCGGACCGACGAACGCGAAGCCCCGGCGCTTCAGCTCCTTCGCCATCGCCTTCGACTCCGGCGTGATCGCCGGAATGTCCGAGGTCAGCACCGGTCGCGGGCCCGGCTCGGGGGCGAAGGACCACAACAGGTCGTCGAGCGGGACGTCTAGCTCGGCGATCATCCGCGCATTGCGGATCGTCGCCTCGATCTTGGCCCGGTTGCGGACGATCGAGACGTCGTTCATCAGCCGCTCGACGTCCGCGTCGGCAAACTTCGCGACCTTCTTCGAGTCGAACTTCTTGAACGCCTTCCGGAAGCCCTCCCGCTTGCGCAGGATCGTCAGCCACGACAGCCCGGACTGGAACGCCTCCAACGACAGCCGCTCGTACAGCGCGTTCACGCCGCGCAGCGGCACGCCCCACTCCTCGTCGTGATAGGCCGCGTAGTCCTCCGTCGAGTTGCCCCACGGACAGCGCTCGATGCCGTCCGCGCCCGGCAGCGCCGCGGTCACTGCGCGTCGGTCTCGGCGAGCGCCACCCGCTCGCGTAACTCGGCGACCTCGGCGCGCAGGTCATCCAGCTCGCCGCCGACTCTGCGCAGCACCCAGTCCACCTCGGTCATCTTGTAGCCGCGCACGACCAGCTGAAACCGGACGTTGCGCACGTCGGCCGAGCTGACGCCGGAGGAGGGCAGCCTGGTCGGCGAGGCGCCCGGCGGTAACGCGGGCAGCTCCTCGCCACGCCCGAACACGACCGAGGCGAGGAGGAACACCACGGCCGCCACGAGCAACATCACGACCAGATAGATGAGTGCGGTGGTCACGAGAGAAATGGTGTCACATGCCACCGACACACATCACCGGACAAGCAGCTCACGCATCGGCGGCCGGTCCGCGACCAGCACACCGGCCGTGTCCGGCACCCACTCGCCGGCCACCTGGACGAACTGCGTCAGCGCCCCGGCCGCCGCCGGCAGCATCCCGCACCGCGCGAGCGCGGTGCCCAGGATCTGGCGCGCCATCACCCCCAACGCGTGCAGCGGCTGGTTCCGGTGCCGCCGCACCCCGAGGTTGACCTGCGCGATCCCCGGCAGCCCGACGATCCCGTGCGCGTCGAGCAGCAGCCCGATCTCCACGCCGTAGCCGGACGCGAACGGCACCGCCTCCAACAGCTCGCGGGTGCCCGCGTACTCGCCGGACAGCGGCTGGATGACACCCGACAGCTCGGGCCGCAGTGCCGACAGCAACGGTCGCGCCATCAGCTCCGTGACCCGGCCGCCGCCGGACCCGCCGGCGTCCTCAGTGGACAGTGGGCGGCGATAGAAACCCTTGACCAGATGGATGTCCGGCTCCAGCAGCATCGGGCCGAGCAGTGCCGGCACGAACGCCGGGTCCGGGTCGATCAGGTCCGAGTCGAGGAACACCAACAGGTCGCCGGTGGTCGCGGCGAGCGAGCGCCACAGCACTTCACCCTTGCCGGGCAACGGTTCCAGCTCGGTCAGCACCTCGGTGCGGCGCACCACCCGCGCGCCGGCGGCCAGCGACACCTCGACCGTGCGGTCCGTCGAACCGGAGTCGATCACCACCAGCTCGTCGACCAGAGTGCCGAGCAGCGGGTGCACCGACGCGATGACGTCGGCGACCGTCGCCTCCTCGTTCAGGGCCGGCAGTACGACACTGACCGTGCGGGTTCCCTTGGCCCGCAACAGATCTTCGACAGTCCACGAAGGACTCTGCCAGGTCCGCTCCACGAACCACGCCTGCGCGTCGGCGTCCATGGTCACGCCAGAGCCCGCAGGCATCGGGCGGGTGGGCGGGTACCCCTGATGCTCGCCACCATGTCGACCACCTTCCTGGTTCGCGCTACTTCGTGCGCGCGGAACACCCTGGCGCCCGCCATCGCGGCCACCGAGGTCGCGGCGAGTGTGCCGTCGATCCGGTCGGCCAGCGCGACGTCGAGCGTCTCACCGACGAAGTCCTTGTTGGACAACGCCATCAGCACCGGCCAACCGGTGTCGACCAGCTCGTCGAGCCGGCGCAACAGTTCGAGCCCGTGCCACGTGTTCTTGCCGAAGTCGTGTGTCGGGTCGATCAGCACACCCTCTTTCGGCACACCGAGCGCGACCAGCCGCTCCGCGCTGGCCACCAGCTCGGCGGCCACCTCCGCGACGACGTCGGTGTACCGCACCCGGTGCGGGTCGGTGCGGGGCGCGGCGCCGCCGGTGTGCGAGCACACCATGCCGACGCCGAACTCGGCGGCCACCTCGGCCAGCCGGGGGTCCGCGCCCGCCCACGTGTCGTTGATCAGGTCGGCACCGGCCGCGCACGCTGCCCGACCGACGTCGTGCCGCCAGGTGTCGACGCTGATCACGAGGTCCGGATGCCGCTCACGGACCTGTTCGACCAGCGGAACCACCCGCCGGATCTCCTCGCTGGCGGCGACGTGCTCCCCGTGGGCGCCCGCGCGGACGCCCCCGAAGTCGACGAGATCGGCGCCGTCGGCGACTGCCCGGTCCACCGCGGCGAGCGCGGCACGCTCGCCGAACGTGGCGCCGCGGTCGTAGAAGGAGTCCTTCGTGCGGTTGACGATGGCCATCACCAGTGCACGATCCTGCCGCACCGTTCGGCTACCGAAGCGAAGTGTGCCCACCGATTGATCGTGCCATGCGTTCAGCCGCGAAACGCCGCGTGATACATCGCGGTCACAATTGGTGACGTCGGGGAAACGTGCGTCAGTGCGTCTCTTCCCAGGCCTGGTAGGCGTCCTCGACCACCCGCACCGCGTCGTCGATGTCGTCGGTGACGTGCAGCAGCGCGAGGTCCTTCTCGCCGATCTTGCCCTCGCCGTGGACGGTGTCGCGCAGCCAGTTGTACAGGCCGTCCCAGTAGGACCGTCCGAACAGGACAACCGGGAACTTCGTGACCTTCTTGGTCTGCACCAGAGTCAGCGCCTCGAACAGCTCGTCGAGCGTGCCGAAACCGCCGGGCAGGCAGATGAACGCCTGCGCGTACTTGATGAACATCGTCTTGCGGGTGAAGAAATAGCGGAAGTTCACGCCGAGGTCGACCCAGGGGTTGAGACCCTGCTCGAACGGCAGCTCGATCCCGAGCCCGATCGACAGGCCGCCCGCCTCGGAGCAACCGCGGTTGACGGCCTCCATCGAGCCGGGGCCGCCGCCGGTGATCGCGGCGTAACCGGCGTTGGCCAACGCTGCCCCGATCTGCTCGCCGAGTTGGTACTCCGGGTGGTCACGGGCGGTGCGGGCCGACCCGAAGACGGTGACGGCCCTTGGCACCTCGGCGAGCGCGCCGAACCCCTCGACGAACTCGGCCTGGATGCGCAGCACCCGCCACGGGTCGGTGTGCACCCAGTCGGCCGGGCCGCGCGAGTCGAGCAGCCGCTGGTCGGTGGTGCTCGTCTCCACGCGCCGCGACCTGCGTAGCACCACGGGACCACGCTGTTTCTCGGCGGGATGCTCGTCGATCGGTTCACGCATTGTCACCCGCGCGAGTGTAGGGGGTGCGATCATCCAGAACCTTGCGAACGTCCGGCCCCAGAGTTGGCAATGCGCTGAAGAGGGCAATGCCCGAACGCCCCGAAAGAGCCCTTCACGGCGAGCCTCGCGCGCGATGCATCCCCCACCCGATCCCGGGGGCGGCCCAGTGCCCAGTCTACCGGCACCCCCCGACAGGAATGGCGATGTGGATCTTGCCTGTGGACAACTCGCGAGGTTGTGGACAACGGGTGTGAGTCGGGCTCGGGTCGCGCGGCTCCTGAGCGGTTCGAGAGTGTGGTGGAGCAGTACCGGATCGAGGCGGGGGCTAGCTGAGGAACTCCTTCAGCACCTCGACACACCGCGTGATCTGCGCGACCGGCACGTGTTCCTCCCGCGTGTGGGCCAGCGTCGGATCGCCGGGGCCGAAGTTCACCGCCGGCATGCCCAGTGCCGCGAACCTCGCCACGTCCGTCCACCCGAGCTTCGCCACCGGGGTGCCACCCGCGGCCGCCACCAGCTCGGCCGCGGCGGGTGCCGCCAAGCCCGGCAGGGCGCCCGCGGCGAAGTCCGTCACCGTCAGGTCGTGGCCCTCGAACACCGTGCGCAGGTGGGCTTCCGCGTCGGCTACGGAGCGGTCCGGCGCGAAGCGGTGGTTCACCGTCAGCACCGCCTCGTCCGGGACGACGTTGCCGCTCACCCCACCCGCGACCCGCACCGCCTGTAGGCCTTCGCGGTAGGTGCAGCCGTCTATGTCGACCACGCGTGGCTCGTACGCGGCCAACACCGCGAGCACGTCGCCAAGTGCGTGGATCGCGTTCTCGCCCATCCACGCGCGGGCCGTGTGCGCGCGGCGACCAGCTTTGCGCAGCTCGATCCGCATCGTGCCCTGGCAGCCTGCCTCGACGACGGCGTTGGACGGTTCGCACACGATCGCCAGGTCACCCGCCAGCCACGACGGCAGGTCGCGTTCGATGCGGCCGAGGCCGTTGCGGGACGCCTCGATCTCCTCGCAGTCGTAGAACACGTAGGTCACGTCGTGGCGCGGTTCGACGAGCAGCGCGGCCACGTGCAGCATCACCGCGTCGCCGCCCTTCATGTCCACCGCGCCGAGGCCGTGCAGCTCGCCGGGGGACCGGGTCAGCGGCAGGTTCGAGTTCACCGGAACCGTGTCGAGGTGGCCGGCCAGCACGACCCGCGACGGACGCCCCAGCGAGGTCCGCGCCAGCACCGAGTTCGCCGAGCGGATCACCTCGAGGTGCGGGGCCTGCGCGCGCAGAGCCGACTCGACAGCGAGAGCCAACGCCGCCTCGTCGCCGGAGACGCTCGGGATGTCCACGAGCGCCGCGGTCAGCTCGACCGGGTCACCGGCAAGATCGAGTTCAGGAAGCACGCTGCTCACGCTACCCAGCCGAATATTGGCTACCGTGGTCGCGTGACTAGTGCAGACACCACCGGAGCGCAGGCCGTCGGACTCGCGACCATCACCGACGACGGCACCGTGCTGGACACCTGGTTCCCGCACCCCAAGCTCGACGACAACGCCGTGCCCGGCACCAAACACCTGTCCGAGCAGGAGGCGGCCGACGAGCTCGGCGCCGGGGTGTCCGCGCTGATCGGCCCGGACGACGACCGCGCGGTCGAGGTCGTCGCCGTGCGCACCGGGCTCACCGACCTCGCCGAGCCGCCGGCCGACGCGTACGACGTGTACCTGCGGCTGCACCTGCTCTCGGCACGCCTCGTCCAGCCGCACGGGCTCAACCTCGACGGGCTCTTCGGCCTGCTCACCAACGTCGTGTGGACCAACCACGGCCCCTGCCGCGTCGAGGGGTTCACCGCGACCCGGCTGCGGCTGCGGGCCCGCGGCGCGGTCACCGTCTACAGCGTCGACAAGTTCCCCCGAATGGTCGACTACGTGCTTCCAGCCGGGGTGCGGATCGGCGACGCCGACCGGGTGCGGCTCGGCGCCCACCTGTCGACCGGCACCACCGTCATGCACGAGGGCTTCGTCAACTACAACGCCGGCACGCTCGGCGCGTCCATGGTCGAGGGCCGCATCTCCGCCGGCGTGGTGGTCGGCGACGGGTCGGACGTCGGCGGCGGCGCGTCGATCATGGGCACGCTGTCCGGCGGCGGCAAGGAGACCATCTCGCTCGGCGCGGGCTGTCTGGTCGGCGCCAACGCGGGCGTCGGCATCTCACTCGGCGACGACTGCGTGGTCGAGGCCGGCCTGTACGTCACCGCCGGCACCAAGGTCAGCCTGCCCGACGGCACGCTGGTCAAGGCGCGGGAGCTGTCCGGCCGACCGGGGCTGCTGTTCCGGCGCAACTCGTCGACCGGCGCCGTCGAGGTGGTCGAGCGAACCGGTGCCGGTGTCGAGCTGAACGCGGCCCTGCACGCCAACGACTGATGGCGCCCGCGACCGACCCCACCGCGTTCGGCCTGCCGGCCGAGCCGCTGACCGCCGCCCCGGCCGACCCGCCCGCCGTGCATCTGCGTGCCCGGCTCGACGACCAGGTCCGGGCGCTGCTCGAGCACGGGGCCGTCGCGCTGGTCGACGAGGACCCAGAGGGCGTGCACCAGCTACGGGTGACCGTGCGGCGGCTGCGGGCGGTGCTGAAGGCGGGCGGTGGACTCGACGGTGTCGTCGACCTGCGGCTCGAGCTCAAGTGGTTCTTCGGCGAGCTGGGTCCGGTGCGAGACCTCGACGTGCTGCTCGAGCACTTCCGCGCCGAGTCCGCCGGGTTCTCCGCCACCGAGCTGGTCGCCTTCGAACGGTTGGTCGTCGTCCTAGTCACGGAGCGCGAACGGGCGCAGCGCCGGGCCGTACGGGCGCTGCGGAGCAAGCGGTACGGGCGGCTGCTGAGTGCGCTGGCCGCGGCCGCCGTGTCCCGGCCGCCGAAGAGGACCGCGGCCGTGCCGGAGAAGAACCTGCTGAAGGAGATCGCCCGCCCGCACCGCAGGCTGCGCAAGGCCGTCACGGCGATGGGCGCGGACCCGGTCGACCAGGAGCTGCACGACCTGCGGATCCTCGGCAAGAAGCTGCGGTACGCGGCCGAGCTTGCGGCGCCGGTGGGCGGCAAACCCGTGCGACGGCTGGTAAACGCCACGAAGGTGCTGCAGGACGTGCTCGGCGAACACCAGGACGCGTGCATCGCCGAGACGCGGCTGCGTGCGTTGGTGCGGAAGGTGTCCGCGCCGGACGAGGCGTTCGTCGCCGGCCGGCTCGTCGAGCGGGAGCGCGCCCGGCAGGACGTCGTGCGCGCGACCTGGCGCGACGTGTACGTGGAGGTGGACGGGCACGCGAGCGCCGTGCGCTAGCCGGCTGGCGGCGCTCGTACTTGCCCCGAAAGGCGCGTTGGGGACGCTCAACGCCCTGAGCGCGCCGTTCGGGACATCGCGCATGTCCCGAACGCGCGGCTCTCGTGACACGAGACCGCAGGTTCACCTGCGAACGACTTTGCCGCGCACGCTCGAACCGGCCAGCGGCCCCGCGCGCGATGCGGACCCCACCCCGTCCCGGCAGGGTGTCGGCAAAGTCCGATTTCTTCAGGTAGAGAGTGCGAGCACACGTCACGAAAGGCGCTGTTGTGACAGTGGCGGTGCCGTGAAAGGCGCGTTGAGGGCGTCCAATGCCCTGAACGCGTCTTTCAGGGCATCGCGCCTGTCGCGAACGCGCCGTTCGGGACACGGCACGCCAGGTTCACCAGCAGAACGACTCTGCCCGATGCCCCGGCGCGCGATGCGGCTTCCACGCGGTCTGCGAAGGGCGAGTGTGGGGCGTTCAACGCCCTGAAGGGGCCCTTCAGGGCAGAACAACACCAACCCGAACGTTCCTTCCTGACCAGCGACTTCGCCGAAAGCCCCGCGCGCGATGCGGACCCCACCCCGTCCCGGGGGCTCCCCTGAGGTCCATTCTACCGGCGCCTGCGGACAAACAGGCGTTGTTGATCTTGCCTGTGGACAACTGTGTGGGTTGTGGACAACCGGTGGGGCAGCTACGGCTTCAGGCGTTCAGCCGCTGCCGCTACGCGCTCGTCCGTCGCCGTCAGTGCGACTCGGACGTGTTCGCCGCCGGTCGGGCCGTAGAACGTGCCCGGCGCTACCAGGATGCCCTTCGCGGCGAGTTGGTCGACGGTCGTCCACGCGTTCTCGCCGTTCGTGGCCCACAGGTACAGGCCCGCCTCCGAGAGGTCGATCCGGAAGCCCGCGTCCTGCAGCGCCGACCGCAGCACGGCGCGGCGCGCGCCGAACCGGGCGCGTTGAGCCGCCACGTGCTCGTCGTCGGTCAGTGCGGCCGTCATGGCCGCCTGCACCGGGTGCGGAACGATCATGCCCGCGTGTTTGCGGACCGCCAGCAGCCGCGCGATCAGCGCCGGGTCACCCGCCACGTAACCGGCGCGGTAGCCGGCCAGGCTGGACGACTTCGACAGCGAGTGCACCGCCAGCAGGCCCTCGAGCGAGCCACCCGACACCGAAGGGTGCAGCACCGACACCGGCTCGGTCTCCCAGCCCAGCGTCAGGTAGCACTCGTCGGACACGACGACGACCCCACGCTCACGCGCCCAGCCGACGACCTTGCGCAGATGGGAGACCGGCAGCACCTGGCCCGTCGGGTTGGACGGGGAGTTGAGCCACACCATGATCGGCCGCGCCGGACCGACGGCCACCGTGCTGTCGGCCCGCAGCACCGACGCTCCCGCGAGCTTCGCGCCAACCTCGTAGGTGGGATACGCGAGCGACGGGATGACCACCAGGTCGCCCGCGCCGGCACCGAGCAGCGTCGGCAGCCACGCGACCAGCTCCTTCGACCCGATCGTGGGTAGCACCAGCGCCGGCTCGACGGTAACCCCGTGCCGCCTGGCCAACGCCGCGGCGGCCGCCTCCCGCAACGCGGGCGTGCCGTGAGTCCTCGGGTAGCCCGGAATGCCCGCGGCCCCGGTCAGCGCCTCCTGGACGACCGTGGGCACCGGGTCGACCGGGGTGCCGACCGACAGGTCGACGATCCCGTCCGGGTGTCCACTCGCGACCGCGCCGGCGTCGGCCAGCTTGTCCCACGGGAAGTCCGGAAGCTGACGGATCAGGACGCCACCTCATCCGCTACGCGGCCGCAGGCTCCGCTCACTCGTCGTGCGTGACCGGCGGCAGATCCTTGATCCACTGCGGGTCCGCGGCCGTCTTGCCGACCTTGGCGGCACCACCCGGCGAACCGAGATCGTCGAAGAAGTCGACGTTCGCCTTGGTGTAGTCCTTCCACTGGTCGGGGACGTCGTCCTCGTAGTAGATGGCCTCCACCGGGCACACCGGCTCGCAGGCACCGCAGTCCACGCACTCGTCCGGATGGATGTAGAGCATCCGGTCGCCCTCGTAGATGCAGTCGACCGGGCACTCTTCGATGCACGCCTTGTCGAGCAAGTCGATGCAGGGCTCGGCGATCACGTAGGTCACTGCGCTCTCCTGCTTTTCCAAGTGTTGATGTTCGGCAAGGCACGAGGTTACCGGCCGCCGCTAGTATCCCCCTCGTCGACAGTGCGGCGTCACCGTGGTGGCACGAGTGTGGTCGCCAGCACCTTGCCCACCACGACCGCCGCGGGTAGTGCCCCACAGGCGAACAGCAACAGCGACCGCCAGTCGGCGATCAGCACTATGTCGCCGCCGGGGCCGAACATGCCGAACACGGCCACCGCGACCACCCACGCCAACAGCGGCGCGGCCGCGACGATCAGCTGTGGCGACAGCCGGCCGGCCACCGTGACCAGCCACGGCGTGGTCACAGCCGCCACCAGCGCGGTCAGCGGCAGCGGCAGGCCACCAAGCGCCACCGGCAGCAGATAACCGTCGAACCGCAGCGGCAGGAACAACAGCTCGAGGGCCGCCAGCACCACCGCGTCGATCATCAGCAGCACGAGCGTCAGCCGGTCCCGGACGCTCATCCCAGCCCGCCGAACAGGTCGCTCTCGGCGCCATCGGCACTGCCCATGGCGAGCACATAGCTCTCAACGGGTGGGATGGGTTGCGCGATGCCGTTGGAAAGGGCGTACGCGTGCGCGCCATCCGTGCCCTGCCAGACACTGATCTGCGTCGAGTGCGCCGCGAGTGCCCGCAGCCGCACCGATAGCACCGCCGAGGTGGACACGGTCGTGGTGATCCGTGAGTCGTCGGTCATCGGCAGCTCGCCGGGCGCCGGCAGCCGGAACGGCAGGCCGTCGAGCTTGGCCAACGCCGCGACACCGGTCTCGATCGCGTGCCGGGACGTCACCGCGTGGAACACCCTGGCCACGTCCGGAACGGCCGTGCACGCGGCCATGGTGACCTCGTGCGCCCTGATGTGGTCGGGGTGGCCGTAGCCGCCGTCCGGCCCGTAGGTGATCACGACCTGCGGCCGCACGTCCGCGAGCACGGCGGCGAGCGCGTCGACCTGTTCGGCCAGGTCACCGCCCGCGAACGCCCTGGGGTGCCGGTTGGCGGCGACGCCCGCCATGCCGGAGTCCCGCCAGTGGCCGACGCCGCCGAGCCAGCGGTGGTCGGACACGCCGAGCGCGGCGCACGCGGCCCGCAGCTCGCCGATCCGGTAGCCGCCGAGCTGGTCCGCGGCGTCCGAGGCCAGCTCACGCAGGCTCTCCGGGATGATCTCGCCCTCCTCGCCCAGCGTGCACGTGACGACCGTGACCTGGACGCCGGCGGCCGCGTAGCGGGCGATCGTGCCGCCCGTCCACAGGCTCTCGTCGTCGGGGTGCGCGTGCACGAGCAGCAGCCGTGGTGCGGCGGTGAGCGTCATCCTGCGTCAGTCCAAGGTTCGGATTCGGGGATCGAGCCAGGCGGTCAGGATATCGGCGAGCATCAGCGCGATGACGAACAAGGCCACCGAGTACACCGAGATGGCCAGCATCACCGGGTGGTTGTTCTCGTTCAGCGACCGCACGAACAGATAGCCGAGGCCCGGGTACTGGAAGATCGCCTCGATCAGCACGGTGCCGCCCATCAGCGCCCCGAGCTGCATCGCCGACAGCTCGGCGACCGGGATCAGCGCGTTGCGGGCCGCGTGCTTGAACACGACCTTGCGTTCGGACAGCCCCTTGGCCCGTGCGGTGCGGATGAAGTCGGCATGCAGCACCTCCAGCATCGCGCCCCTGGTCAGCACGACCGTGAACGCGAGTGCGCCGACGCCGAGGGTGATCGCGGGCAGTATCAGGTTCTGCAGCCACGTCGAGTGGACCCCGAGCGTGCGTGGGATCAGCGGGAACGCCTCGAAGCCGAACACCGAGACGCCGGAGAGCGTGTCCCGTACCAGCACCCCGAGCACGAACAGCGGGACCATGGTGACCACGACCGAGCAGGTGGTGATCACCAGGTCGACGAACGACTTGCGGTACCGGGCGGCGATGATCCCGAGCGTCACCCCGAGCACGATCTGGATCGCCAGCGCCACGAGCGCGAGTCGCAGCGAGTTCGGCGCCGCGGCGGAGATCAGGTCGAACACCGGCCGCCTGCGCTGGGTGTCGATGCCGAGGTCGCCGGTGGCCAGCTTGCCGACGAAGTCCAGATAGCGGACGAACAGCGGCTTGTCGAGCCCGAACGCCTCGTTCAGCAACTTCTGCTGCTCCGGCGGGATCACCCGTTCGCCGACCATCCGGAACGGGTTGCCCCACTCGGTGATCGCGACGAGCGCGCCGAACGTCGTGACGAGCAGAACCAGTAGTGCCTGTGCGGTTCTGCGCAGAAGGAACTTACCCATGGGGCCCCCAGTTCTGCTCGCCCTTGAGTACTGCCTGACGTCTCAGGCGCGGACCACCTCGCGCAGCGACGCGTAGTGGCAAGCGGCCTGGTGGTTGTCGCGGCCGCCCACGTTGTTCAGCGGTGGCGGCTCCTCGATGCACCGGCGCTGCTCCGGCTCAGACAACTGCTCGAACTTCCAGCAGCGGGTGCGGAAACGGCAACCCGACGGCGGGTTCGCCGGGTTGGGCACGTCGCCGCGCAGCACGATGCGCGCACGCTGGCGCTCCAGCTTCGGGTCCGGGATCGGCACCGCGGAGATGAGCGCCTGCGTGTACGGGTGGTGCGGCCGGTCGAACAGGTCGTCCCGGTCGGCGATCTCCACCACGGCGCCCAGGTACATGACCGCCACGCGGTCGGCGATGTGCCGGACCACGGACAGGTCGTGCGCGATGAACAGGTAGGTGAGACCGAGCTCGTCCTGCAGGTCCTCGAGCAGGTTCACGATCTGGGCCTGGATCGACACGTCCAGCGCGGACACCGGCTCGTCGAGCACGATGAACTTGGGGTTCATGGCGATCGCGCGGGCGATGCCGATGCGCTGGCGCTGACCGCCGGAGAACTCGTGCGGGTAGCGGTCCGCGTACTCCTCGGCCAGTCCGACCGTGTCGAGCAGGTCGCTGATCGTGGACTTGGTCATCTCCGCGCCGAGCAGCTGGAACTTCTCCGACAGAATCTGCCGGATCGTCATGCGCGGGTTCAGCGACGCGTACGGGTCCTGGAACACGATCTGCATGTCCCGGCGGGCCTTGCGCAGCTTGTCCTTGCTGAGCGCGCTGACGTCGAGGCCGTCCAGCGCGATGCGGCCGCTGGTCGGCTCGAGCAGCCGCAGGATGGCCCGCGCGGTCGTCGACTTGCCGCAGCCGGACTCGCCGACCAGCGCGACCGTCTGCCCCTTGTTGACGTGCAGGCTGACGCCGTCGACGGCCTTGACCTGGCCGATCGTGCGCTTGAAGAACACTCCGCTGCGGATCGGGAAGTGCTTGACGAGGTTGTCCACCTGCAGCATCGGCTGCGGGTGGTTCTCCGCCGTACCGACTCCACCCGAAGCGGTCGACCCCTGGCTCATTGCGTGACCCTCTCATCGTGAGCCATGGCGACGCGGTCACTGTGCACGCAGGCCGCCATGTGTCCGTTGCCGTCGACCGGGACCAGCGACGGGATCTGCGGGAGGCAGGCCTCGGTCGTGAAGTCGCAGCGCGGGTGGAACGGGCACCCCTCGGGCACCCGTGCCAGTGACGGCGGGATGCCCTTGATCGGCTGGAGCCGGGCCTGCCGCTTCTGGTCCATCCTCGGCAGGCTGGACAGCAGCCCGAACGTGTAGGCGTGCCGGGGCGTGTAGAAGATGTCGTCGGCGGTGCCGGACTCCACGATCCGGCCCGCGTACATCACGTTGATCCGGTCCGCGTAGCTCGCGACCACCCCGAGGTCGTGCGTGATCAGCACGATCGCGGTGTTGCGGTCCTGCTGGAGCTTCTCCAGCAGAGCCATGATCTGGGCCTGCACGGTGACGTCCAGCGCGGTGGTCGGCTCGTCGGCCAGCAGCACGTGCGGGTCGTTGGCGAGCGCCATCGCGATCATCGCGCGCTGCCGCATACCGCCGGAGAACTCGTGCGGGTACTGGTTGACCCGCACCGCCGGGTTCGGGATGCCGACCTCGCCGAGCAGGTCCAGCGCCCGCTTCTTCGCGGTGTGCTTGGAGACGTCCTGATGCGTGCGGACCATCTCCGCGATCTGGTCGCCGACCTTGAACACCGGGTTCAGCGCGGTCAGCGGGTCCTGGAAGATCATCGCGATCTGGCTGCCGCGCAGCTTGCGCTGCTGCTTCTCCGGCATCTTCAGCAGCGAGCGGCCGCGCAGGAAGATGTCCCCGGACGGGAACGTGGCTGGCGGCGAGGGCACCAGGCCGAGGATGGTCATCGCGGACACCGACTTGCCTGAGCCGGACTCACCCACGATCGCCAGTGTCTCGCCCTCGTTGACACTCCAGGAGACACCGTCGACGGCCTTGACCGTCCCGAAGTCGGTTTTGAAGTGCACCCGCAGGTCGCGGACCTCGAGCAGGGGCGCGGGTGGCCCTTCGAGGTCGATGTCGGCGGCGCCGGTCATCTAGGAGTTCTCCTCTGGGTACAAGCCGTGGTGGGCTAGCGCAGCTTCGGGTCCAGCGAGTCGCGCAGGCCGTCGGCCACGAACGCGAACGCGAGGGTGGTCAGGACGATGGCCCCGCTGGGGTAGGCCCACAGGTAGTCCTTGCCGGCGACCTGCACCTGCTCGATACCCATGTTGATCAGGCGGCCCCACTCGGGGGTGTCCGGCGGGACGCCGACGCCGAGGTAGGCGAGCGAGGCCATCGCGACCACCGCGACGCCGATGCTGGTGAACGAGTAGATGAACACCGGTTGGATCGCGTTGGGCATGATGTGCCGGATCACGATCCGCCAGTCGGACGCGCCGATCGAGCGGGCCGCCTCGACGTACTCCGACTCGCGCAGCGCCAGAATCTGGCCGCGCATCAGCCGGGCCGCGGTCGGCCAGCCGAGGACCACCAGCGCGATGATCACCTGCGTGATGCCGGACCCGAACGTGCGGACCACCAGGATCGCGCCGATCAGGAACGGGAACGCCAGGAAGATGTCCGTGGTGCGCATGATCAACGAGTCGGAGAACCGGCCGCGGTAGCCGGCGAGCGCGCCGAGCGCGACACCGACGATCATCGAGCCGAGCATCGTCGCGATACCGACGATCAGCGCGAGCCGCAGGCCGTACAGCATCTCGGAGAACAGGTCCCGGCCGAGGGCGTCGGTGCCGAACAGGTGGTCGCCGCCCGGCGAGGCCAGCACGTTCGACAGGTTCTGGT
>Ga0193716_1001216_pt1 | contig 15212 bp, 14 predicted proteins | sample U2c1metaG_FD_145901 | JGI IMG/M metagenome (GOLD analysis project Ga0193716, IMG submission 145901) | Soil microbial communities from a riparian zone of the East river system, Colorado, United States - U2c1 | ecosystem: Environmental > Terrestrial > Soil > Riparian zone | place: USA: East River...
TGCAGGCACCGGACGTCCGCTGGCGTGGACCAATCCGGCTGTCGGGCTGCGCAATGCGATGGCGCCGCCCATGGAGATCCACCAGGATGGCGACGGGCGGTACTGGTCGGAGTTCACCTTGGGCGTGGCCTACGAAGGGCCACCCGGTCTGGTGCACGGTGGCATCGGCGCACTCGTGCTCGATCACATCCTCGGCGAGGCCGCCAGCGAAGGCCTGACCAAGCCGTTGTTCACCGGAACCATCACGCTGCGCTACCTCAGGGGCACACCGCTGGGGCCGCTGCGGGCCGAGGCGTACATCGAACGGACCGAGGGCATCAAGACCTTTGCGCGGGGCTTCCTCGGGGATGCGGACGGACCGACCGTCGAGGCCGACGGGGTATTCATCAGGCCGGCGTGGGCGCGTGACGCCGGATGAAGTTCTACGTGAGCACCGCGTTCCTCGACGTCAAGGAAGTCGTCGAAATCGCCAAGGCTGCAGACGAACTCGGGTACGACGGGATGGGCATCGCCGATCACGTCGTCAACCTGGAGACCCTTGAGACGCCGTACCCGTACACCGAGGACGGCTCGCGCCGGTGGGAGCCGTTCACGCACTGGCCCGATCCGTGGGTGATGATCGGGGCGATCGCGCTGGCCACCAGCAGGCTGCGCTTCGTCACCACCGTCTACCTGCCAGCGATGCGCGACCCCTATTCGGCCGCGAAGGCCATCGGGACGGCGGCATGTCTGGCCGACGGCCGGCTCGAACTGGGCATCGGCGTCGGGTGGTGCGAGGAAGAGTTCACGTTGATGGGCCAGCGGTTCGACCGCCGCGGCAAGCGCACCGACGAGATGCTGCAGTTGATGCGCGCGCTCTGGCAGCCAGGCTGGACGGAGTTCGACGGCGAGTTCTACCAAACGCCGCGGCTGGAGATGGAGCCAACCCCACCGCACATTCCGATCTACGTCGGCGGGTTGTCCGACATCGCGTTGCGCCGCGCAGCGCGCAACGACGGCTGGATCGGTGACCTGATCAGCACCGACCGGGCGATCGCGTCGGTGGACCGGCTCAGGGAGTTACGGGCCGAAAAGGGCTTGACCATGGACGATTTCACGATCCTGACGCCGCTGGCCGACGCCTACCTCCCCGAGCACTACGCGCGGGCAGAAGCGGCAGGGATCCACGGCGTCATCACGATGCCGTGGATGTTCTACACGGGTCCTGCGTCGAGCACCGCCGACAAGATCGACTCCATGAAGCGCTTCCGCAAGGACAATCGCCTCGACGGTTAGGTACCCGGCCAAGCGATGTCAGACCCTTGAGCAAACCATTTGTTGTTCCGACGACGGAACTCGGTGCAGGATCCTCCGGAAACCGGCAGCGCAATTCCTCAATGGCCGTGGTCGGAACGGTAGCAAATTTTGAACCTGTCATTCCTCTCGGGTCTCGGTTCGAACCGGACCGATCAAGATTGTGGGCAGCGCTGAGGGTGGTCTCCCGCGAATTCAGCCGTATCCTCGCTGATCTTGATGCCAAAACAGCAGTTACTGACGCCGACGACGACTAATTTGATGTGTGCATCTGCCGCTGCGGAGGGCTGAGGAACCTCTGATCAGCGGTTCTATTGACACACAGGTAGTAATTTTGAGCAAAGTACTTGAAAGCGCAACCGAGCGTGGTCGGCGTTGTCTGAATGCGACCGATATTCGGGTGACGAGGCCGTACGCTGGCCATGAACCTGATGTCTGGCTAAGAAATTTTTGGGCCAAGACCAAGGAATCCGAGCCACCGTCTGTGGGGGACTGTGGGTACAGCAGTGGTGGGTGCTGCCCGAATCATGAACGCTCCGAATGAGCACATAACTCGTCGCGCAATGCGGGCTGGACCTCAAAGGTCGGCAACGGAGCATTCCGTCGAGAGGAATCATCATGGGGTACGCCAAATACGTGGGTCGGGTCGGCGCGCTGGCCGTTGCACTTGGCATCGGGGCGGCCGTCGCCTCCACGCCAGGTGTGGCTTGGGCCGACGAGACAGACTCCGGTGCGCCGCCCCCAGCGTCTGAGCCCGCGCAGAACCCTGAAACGGCGAAAACCTCAGCGACGCCACCGGAATCGCTGGATCTCGGCGGAGCCATCGAGCGACACATCGAGCGTGTCGCCGACCACCTAAGGCGTGCCATTACTGGCGTGGTGACGAGTTCCGGCGGGGCGATCACCTCGACGCACCGCAATGGTTCGGGATCGCAACGAAGCAACCTCGTCCCCGAGAGTCTGAAGGGGCAGGACGCCCTCGAAAGCCCGCAGCCGCCCACCGATCCGCTGCCGCCCAACGATGAGCCCCCGCAACGGTTGTCGAAGAGCGGGCAGCAGCCCGCCACGCCGGATCCCAAGGCGACCGCAGCCGCCGTGACCGGTGTGGTGGCGCGGGTCCATCAAACCGTCGAGGACACCACCGCCGCGCTGCACAGCACCGTGGCTCAGCGGGTCACCTCCGCGCCGATCCAGACCGCGACCACACTCCACGACCAGGGCACCGCCCAGGCCCGCTTCGCCGCCGACATCGCCGACACCGTGGAACCCGCTCAGCAGATCACCGCCACCCCGCCGGCCGGGCCGGTGGTCCAGATCGTGTCGGGGCTGCTGGCCGCGATCGGGCTGAATCCGGCAGCCACCAACAGTCCGGTGGCGCCGCTGTCGCCGCAAACGCTGCTGGGTGTACTGGAACTGATCCGCCGCGAAATCGAACACACCTTCTTCAACCAAGCCCCCAACCTGCAAGACACCCCCATCGGCCTGAGCGTCGACGAAGGCGGTTCGGTTGACGTCGATACGTTGCCCGAATTCGACGGCGACGGCGACAGGATCACCTACAGCGTGGCCGCGCCGGACCAACCCGGCGGCCCGACCAACGGCACCGTCACCATCGTCGGCGACACCATTACCTACACCCCGGACGACGGCTACACCGGACCGGACAGCTTCGTCGTCACCGCCAGCGACGCGGGCAGCGGCTTCCACCTGCACGGGTTCGATTCCATCTTCAACCCCCGGGGCGCTCACACCGACACCATCAGCGTCACCGTCGACGTCCAAGACGCCACCGGGCCTCTCCCCGAGCCCCACGACGTGGCGTTGGCGCCGACAGAACGGCCCGGTGAACCTGGTGTATTCGATACGACGGTGCGATACGACCCCACGACGGTCGCCAATGTGTCGGCCGCCCCTGGCTTCGAGCCGAAGTACTACAGACTGGTGTCGGAGTCCTACGACCCTGTGACCGGCGAATACAAAGCCGTACTCAAGGCGACCCAGGCGGGCATGCTCCTCGCCGGTCTCGAGGTTGACACCCCCACGGATTTCCTCACTCTCCAAGTCACCCCCCAGCCGACAGGCCAAACGTTCGCACTCAGATCTGCCAGCTTTGCCGCACTTGCAGACGACCCGCCCGACGAGGCGTTGCGGCTGCCGCCGCCTCCGGGAGCAGTTCTCCGGGTTGACAATCCGGCGATTTCGGTCGGAAGCCACCCAGCGGGTGTCGTGGTCACCGACAAGTTCGCATATGTCATCAACTCCGGTGATGGCACGGTGACCGTGATCGGCGCAGATCCGAATTTCCCAGCAACCTACAACAAGGTTCTGGACATGGATCCAGATGACGCGGAGGGCGACATCGACCCCATCGTCGTTGGTGTCTCGCCGACCTTCGCCGCACTGGTCCGCGACCCGCTAAGCGGAGACCGTCTCTATGTCCTGAATGCCCAGGACGCAACTGTCACGATCATCAACACCCGGGACAACTCCTTCGTTGACGCCGACGAGGTCGACCTCGAGCACGACATCGACCCGATAGCAGTACCACCGGGTTCGTTCACCCCACTCGCGAGCCCCGATGGCAAGCGCGTGTACCTGGTCAATCAACAGGCGGTTGTGTACGTCATCGACACCGACCCACAAAGCGACAACTACAACGAGCTTCTCGACTTGGACGGCCTTACCGATGGTGTCCAGGGAATTGAGATCGCCCCGCCACCTGACAACGACCCGACCGACGGTCAAACTTTCAGTTTCTCAATCAGCGGGGGATTCAGCGCTGACGGAAACCGTCTGTACGTCACTCGCGACTACGCAACTCAATCTGGCTCTGACTTCGCCTACAACACGGGCGACGTGATCGTCATCGATACCGCTTCCAACACGGTGGTCGGCGACCCGATAGCGCTCGACCAATACCCCGGCTACGTGTCAAGCAAGTTCCCCGGCAACGGGTCAACTCAAGGCGACCGGCTCTATCTCACCAGTTTGGATCCGGACGAAATAAACGAAATAGATGTCTTCGACCCGAACGCGCCGGCCCCTCTTGGTTACGTGACTGTGGTCGACATCGATCCCGACAGCCCCACCTACAACACCCAGATCGATCGGATCGACGTCGGACTCCTTGCAGTCAACGTCGCGTTGAGCCCAGATGGCAGCCTTGCCTACGCCGTAAACGCAGGCGATGGCACCATTTCGGTGATCGACACCGTGACCAACAAGGTAATCACCGGCTTCCCGTATGACCCCGAGCCGTTCGGGCACCTCGGTGACGGCAGTTTCATTGCGATCAGCCCCGACGGCAACCGGTTGTACATCACCAGGTACCTGGACGGCGAGGTTGCCGCAGTGTCGATCGTTCCAGAAGCGGTGTAGCCGGGACCGCCGGATCCCAAGGCCTCCAACACAATTCCGCGGACGCGGCGTTTAGCGCTTCGTCTTCTTCCCTTCCCGCATGGCGTCTAGGGCCAGGGCGCCGCCACCGGTGAAGACCAGCAGGAAGAAGCCGAAGCACATCAGTACGGCGAGCTCGCCGCCGTTCTCGATCGGCCAGAGCCCCTGCGGTTGATGCTGACTGAAGTACGCGAACGCCATCTCGCCCGACGCGACGAACGCGGCGAATCGAGTGACCAGCCCCGACATGATCAGAAGCCCGGCGACGAGCTCGATGAGTCCGGCCCACCAATACGGCCAAGTGCCCATCGGCACCGCTGGCCCGGTGAACGTGCCATCCGCGGCCGGGGTGCCCACCGGCAAGGCGAACAACTTCTGGGTGGCGTGAACGGTGTACAGCAGTCCGAACACGATGCGAAAGATGCTCAGCACATACGGCGAGAATGAGGTGAGTTTGGCGTCCAGTTTCGACATGCTCACAGTCTATACGGACCAGGGTCCGAATAGTCTCGGCCTCCCGGGCGTGGCTAGCCGTCGCCGCTCTCGGACTCGAGTTTGGCGACGATGTTGAAGAGGCCGCTGACGACCTCGCTCAAGATGTCCTCATCGCTGTAGGCCTTCTCGTCGGCGGACATCTGGCGCAGCCTGTCGTAGATCGCCATCGAATCGGGTGCATCGGCCGAGGGCCGAGAGATGTTGAGCTTCACCGGTTCGATGATGGCCCTGAAACAAGATCATTGGCGCGAAACGACGGACGCGGGCCCCTCCCCGTCGGGTCGTGGTGCTCCCTGGATGCGTAAGTGTAGACTTACCGGTTGTGGTTACCGATGAAGCCACCGACGCGTGGGCGGCTCTCGCCGACGGCACCCGGCGAACGATCTTCAAACGACTAGCTGGCGGGCCGATGGCCGTTGGAGAGCTAGCCCATGGTCTGCCTGTCAGCAGGCCGGCCGTGTCTCAACATCTCAAGGTGCTCAAGTGCGCCGGACTGGTGTCAGACCGCGCCATTGGACGACGGCGGGTCTATCAGGTCAACCCCGCTGGCGTCGACGCTCTGAGATCGGAGCTGGACGTGTTCTGGGACAAGGCTTTAGACGCGTTCAAACTGATCGCCGACGAGGGAGGAAAGGACGGATGAAACCATCACCGGTCGAACCGATACGCAAGAGCGTCGTCGTCAACACGGGCGTCGAGCGAGCGTTCGAGCTCTTCATCGACAAGTTCGACGCCATCAAGCCACGCGAACACAATCTGCTCCCTGTCCCAATCGCCGAAACCGTCTTCGAACCGCGCGTTGGCGGGCACGTCTACGACGTGGGAACCGACGGCAGCCAATGCAAGTGGGCGCGTGTCCTCGCCTACGAGCCGCCATCCCGCGTGGTCTTTTCGTGGGACATCGGACCAACCTGGCAGCTGGAAGCTGATCCGGCGAAGACGAGCGAAGTCGAAGTGCGCTTCATCGCCGAGTCCGACGACCGCACTCGGGTGGAATTGGAGCATCGGCACCTCGAGCGACATGGCACCGGTTGGCGTGCGGTCGCCGATGGAGTCGATGGCCAGGCGGGTTGGCCGCTGTACCTGAGCCGCTACGTCGAGATGGCGGTCGTGGAAGGCGCGCGATGAGCACCGACGAGAAGTCACTCATGGACATGGCTCGTGACGAGCGGGTCGATCTCGCCGCGTTCCTCGCCACGCTGACCTCGCAGGAATGGCATGCCCAAAGCCTGTGCGACCGATGGACCGTGAAGGACGTCGTGGCGCACGTCGTCAGCTATGAAGAGTTGACTCGCTTCGGCTTGTTGGCGCGGTTCGCGAAGGGCCGAGTGGTACACGCCAATGACGTTGGAGTCCAAGAGTTTGCGCCGATGTCGCCGCAGGCGTTGATGGAGTTCCTCGGCAGGCATCTGCACCCGAAGGGACTCACTGCCGGTTTCGGCGGCATGATCGCCCTCGTTGATGGAACCGTCCACCATCAGGACATTCGCCGAGCACTCGGCCGACCGCGCGCCATGCCGGTTGAGCGACTCGAGCGGATTCTGCCGTTGGTGCCCGGCAACCCCCGGCTAGGCGCAGGACGGCGAATCCGCGGACTGCGACTCGCCGCTACCGACGTCTCCTGGCAGCACGGCGATGGCCCCGAAGTCACCGGTACGGGAGAAGCACTCCTGATGGCGATGACGGGACGCCGAGCATCGCTCGACGAACTCGGCGGGCCGGGGCAGTCCACCATGGTCAAGCGAATCGTCGGATAGCGAGGCTCCTGGTCCTACTGCGGACTGGCCGTGGACGTCTTCTCCGTAACGATTCCGCGTCCGATCACACAGGGCATAGCGTGCCCGCGTAGCGTCGCCTTCGCGCCCAGACCATGCGCCCGATCATCTGAGTACGGAGCGTGGATAGTGGCAGATCAGAAGAAGCCGAACATCGTCATGATCATGGCCGACGACGTGGGCACGTGGAATCTGAGTGCCTACCATCGCGGCATGATGGGCGGTTCGACACCCAACATCGACAGAATCGCTCGCGAGGGTGCGCTGTTCACCGACTACTACGGCCAACAGTCCTGCACTGCCGGACGGGCCGCGTTCATCACCGGCCAATCCCCGTTCCGCACAGGGCTGTTGAAGGTTGGCATGCCCGCCGCCAAGCAAGGGCTGCAAGACTCGGACCCCACCATCGCCGAACTGCTCAAGCCCTTGGGCTACGCCTCGGCGCAGATCGGCAAGAACCACCTCGGCGATCGCAACGAGTACCTACCCACCGTTCATGGCTTCGACGAGTTCTACGGCATCCTGTATCACCTCAACGCGATGGAAGAGCCTTACGACCCGGAGTATCCGAAGGTCGACGGTTTCCACGAACGCTTCGGTCCGCGAAACATCGTGGACACCAAGCCCACCGACGTCGACGACCCCACCGATCACCCGCGTTGGGGTCGAGTCGGCAAGCAGACCATCGCCGATGGTGGCCCGCTGCCTCCCCACCCCGGCATGGACGACGCGGCGCAGACCAACATGGAAGACGTCGATCCGGAGTTGGTGCGGCGCTCGCTGGAGTTCATCGACCGCTCCGTAGCAGCGGATACCCCGTTCTTCCTTTGGCACAACTCCACCCGCTGCCACGTCTGGACCCACCTCGCCCCGAAGTGGCAGGGCAAGAGCGGCTTCGGCCTGTTCGCCGACGCGATGATGGAACTGGACTGGGAAGTCGGCCAGATACTCGACAAGCTCGACGAACTCGGCATCGCCGACGACACCATCGTGCTGTTCACCAGCGACAACGGCGCGGAGATCTTTAGTTGGCCCGACGGTGGCAATCACCCGTTCCGTGGCGAGAAGGGCAGCACCTACGAGGGTGGTTTCCGAGTGCCGATGGTGGCCAAGTGGCCGGGTGTCATCAAGCCCGGCACCATCGTCAACGAGATCATGGCCCACGAGGATTGGATGCCAACGCTGCTCGCCGCAGCCGGTGAGCCAGACGTGAAGGACAAGCTGCTCACAGGCCATGACGCCAACGAGAAGACCTTCAAGGTTCACCTCGACGGATACGACTTCACGTCTTACTTCCAGGGCCAGGTCGAGGAAGGGCCGCGCCGAGAGATCTTCTACTTCAGCGATAATGCCGATCTGATGGCGGTGCGCTACAACGCCTGGAAGCTCAACTTCAAGACCATCGTCGGCAATCTCTTCACCGGCAAAGAGGATTCGACGAATGTTCCGGTGGTGACCAACCTGCGCCAAGATCCTTGGGAGCGCTACCAGACCGAGGGCATGCTCTACGGACGGTGGTGGGGCGAGAAGCTGTGGGCGATGGTGCCCGCCATACAAATCGTGGGCGAGTTCCTCGCGACCTTCGCCGCGTACCCGCCCAGCCAGGCGTCAGGCACCCTCAGCGTCGAGAAGGCACTCACGATGCTGCAAGAGGGCGCGCTCAAGAACTGACGAGTCCACCCGCTCGGCATTGGTGCTGTGATTGCCGAACGGGTGGACTCGTTTGGTACTGCGTCAGCGCGTTAGCCGATTACACGTCGTAGTAGAGCGCGAACTCGTACGGGTGCGGCCGGATCTGGATCGGCAGGATCTCGTTCTCCCGCTTGTACGAGATGTAGGTCTCGATCAGGTCGGGCGTGAACACTCCACCCTCGGTGAGGTATTCGTGATCCTCCTCGAGACGGTCGATCACCGCTGCCAGCGAGGTGGGCGCCTGCGGAATGTTGGCGGCCTCGTCCGGCGGCAGCTCGTAGAGGTCCTTGTCGACCGGGGAGAGCGGCTCGATCTTCTTCTTGATGCCGTCGATGCCCGCCATCAGCATGGCCGCGAACGCCAGGTAGGGGTTACCCGAGCTGTCCGGGCAACGGAACTCGAGACGCTTGGCCTTCGGGTTGTTGCCGGTGATCGGGATGCGCACGCAGGCCGACCGGTTGCGCTGGCTGTACACCAGGTTGATCGGGGCCTCGTAGCCCGGCACCAGACGCTTGTAGGAGTTCACCGTGGCGTTGGTGAACGCCAGCAGCGACGGCGCGTGGTGCAGGATGCCGCCGATGTAGTGGCGCGCCAGGTCCGAAAGCCCGGCGTAGCCCGACTCGTCGTGGAACAGCGGCTTGCCGTCCTTCCACAACGACTGGTGGGCGTGCATGCCCGAGCCGTTGTCACCGAACAGCGGCTTGGGCATGAAGGTGACGGTCTTGCCGTTCTTCCACGCCGTGTTCTTGATGATGTACTTGAACAGCAGGACGTCGTCAGCGGCAGCCAGCAGGGTGTTGAACTTGTAGTTGATCTCGGCCTGGCCTGCGGTGCCCACCTCGTGGTGGCCGCGCTCCAGGGTGAAGCCGGCGTTCTGCAGGTTGGTGGCCATCTCGTCGCGCAGGTCGACGTAGTGGTCATACGGCGCGACGGGGAAGTAGCCGCCCTTCTGCCGCACCTTGTAACCCAGGTTGGGGCTGCCGTCGGATTCGAACGGCTCGCCGGTGTTCCACCAGCCCGACTCCGAGTCCACTTCGTAGAACGTGCCGTTGATCTTCGAGTCGAAGCTCACCGAGTCGAAGATGTAGAACTCGGCCTCGGCGCCGAAGAAGCAGGTGTCGGCGATGCCGGTGCTTGTCAGGTAGTTCTCGGCCTTGCGCGCGACGTTGCGGGGGTCGCGGGAGTACGCCTCGCGGGTGAACGGATCGTGCACGAAGAACTGGAGATTCAGGGTCTTCGCGGCGCGGAAGGGGTCGATGCGTGCGGTCTCGGCGTCGGGCAGCAGCATCATGTCCGACTCGTGGATGGACTGGAAGCCGCGGATCGAGGAGCCGTCGAAGGCCAGGCCGTCCTCGAAGATGCTCTCGTCGAACGCCGAAGCCGGGATCGAGAAGTGCTGAACGGCACCGGGCAGATCGCAGAATCGGATGTCGACGTATTCGACCTTCTCGTCCTTGATCAGCTTGATGATGTCGTCGGCCGTCTTATCTGCCACTGAGAAATCTCCTTTGATCTGATAAACCCGCCGGTTGACGCTAGGGACACGATGTTGCACTGCCGTCAACCGCATGTTGCGCCGACGTTACGCAATGCCTGTCGACCATATGCTGGTGGCATGCCCCGCACCTTCGGTTCCTGGCTGTCTGGTCCGTCACCATCCGAGGCCGGTGCTCGCGCAGGAGGCGCTGACGAGTATCCGGGTCAGCGGCTCGGTCTGCCCAAGACCGGACCGCGCTCACTGGCCAGGATGGGCCGCCGCATCGGTGCACTGCTGATCGACTGGCTCATCGCGTACGGACTCGCCGCCCTCGGCATGACCTTCGGCCTCGTTTCGATGGCGACGCTGTCGACCGCGGTCCTGATCGTCTGGTTCGTGCTCGGCGCGATCTCGGTGCGGCTGTTCGGCTTCACGCCTGGTCAGCTGGCGTGCGGGCTCCTGGTCGTCCCCGTGGACGGTCGGGAGCACGTCGGAATCGGGCGGGCCGTCGTGCGGGGTCTGCTGATCGCGCTGGTGATACCCGCGGTGGTCACCGATTCAGACCTGCGAGGATTGCAGGATCGGGCGACGAACACCGCCGTCGTACGCCGCTAGCGCTACTTCCTGCGCACGGTCCGCTGCACGCCGCGCATCTTGGCGTTCGCCGGCAGGGGGCCCTTCGGCATGGCGGCGGGGCCCATCCGCGAGCCGAGCGCGACCAGCTTGGATTCGAGCGCGTCCATCTGCTTGGCGGTGATGTTGGCGGGCAGCTTGGTCAGGTGGCGCTCCAGCTTGGACAGCGGCACCTCGCCCTCGCCGTTGCCGACGACGATGTCGTAGATCGGGGTATCGCCGATCAGGCGCGCGGTGCGCTTCTTCTCCTGCGCCAGCAGTGGTTTGACCCGCGCCGCGGAGCCCTCGCCGACGAAGATCACGCCGGGCCTGCCGATCACGCGGTGCACGGCGTCGAAGTGTCCGGTGGCGGCAACGCCTGGGGTGACCCGCCACTTGCCGCGCATGTTGTCCAGAGCCCACGCCGCGGCGCCGGTCTGGCCCTCGGCCTTGCTGTAGACGGACTTCTGCGCGCGCCTGCCGAAGATGATGAACGCCACCAATGCGCCGAGCAGCACCCCGAGCGGGATCAGCGTGACCATCGTGAACGTGCTGCCGCTGAACACTCCGGCTACTACCGCCGCAGCGACGATCAGCACGAACGCGCCGATCATGTAGGGAAGGAGCCGCTTGTCTTCCTTGCGCTGCATCTGGAACGCCTGCCACAGCTGGCTGCGCCGCTGCTTGGACGCCGCCTTTCGGGCGGCCTTCGCCTCGGCCTTGGCGGCCTTGTTGACGGCGGGCTTGCTGGATTTCGCCATTGGGTCAGGATACGGGTGGGGTGTTCTTCATCCGCAGACGTGCTGCTTCTGCGTACAGTCGACCGGCCCGGTAGGACGATCGCACCAACGGACCAGCCAGGACGCCGGCGAAGCCAAGTCCCTCGGCGAACTTCGCGTGCTCGACGAATTCCTCTGGCTTGACCCAGCGCTCCACCGGGTGGTGGCGCACCGTGGGCCGCAGGTACTGCGTGATGGTGATGATGTCGCAGCCGGCCTCGTAGAGATCCGTCAGCGCGACGTTCACCTCGTCGGGCGTCTCGCCCATGCCGAGGATGAGGTTGCTCTTGGTCACCAAGCCGTAGTCGCGCGCCGCGGTGATCACGTCGAGGCTGCGCTGATAGCGGAATGCCGGGCGGATCCGCTTGAAGATCCGCGGCACCGTCTCGACGTTGTGCGCCAACACTTCCGGGCGCGTCTCGAATACCGTCTCGAGCTGTTCGGGGATGGCGTTGAAGTCGGGGATCAGCAACTCGACGCCGGTGTTCGGATTGAGTGCCTTGATCTGCCGCACCGTCTCGGCGTAGAGCCACGCGCCGCCGTCGGGCTGATCGTCGCGGGCCACACCGGTGACCGTCGAGTACCGCAGCCCCATCGCCTGCACGCTCTCCGCGACCCGGCGGGGCTCGTCGCGGTCCAGCTCGGAGGGCTTGCCGGTGTCGATCTGGCAGAAGTCGCACCGCCTGGTGCACTGCTCGCCGCCGATGAGGAAGGTGGCCTCGCGGTCCTCCCAGCACTCGTAGATGTTGGGGCAGCCGGCCTCCTCGCAGACCGTGTGCAGGCCTTCACGACGCACCAGAGCCTTGAGCTCCTTGTACTCCGGGCCCGTCTTCAAGGTGGTCTTGATCCACGGTGGCTTGCGTTCGATGGGTACCTCGGCGTTGCGGACTTCGAGGCGCAACAACTTGCGGCTTCCCGGTTCGACACTCACGGGGTCAATGCTACTTCCAGTCGGCCGTCCAAAGCGGCGCCGACGGCATCGGCGACCGCGTCGGTGACATCACTCACCCCGATCGGGCGGCCGAGTTCGGCGCTCAGCGACGTCACGCCGGCATCGGTGATCCCGCACGGCACGATCGTCGAGAACGCGCCCAGGTCGCAGTCGCAGTTCAGCGAGAAGCCGTGCAGTGTCGTCGCGCGGGCCACCCGGATGCCGATCGCGCCGATCTTGCGGTCCGGCCGGCCGTCCTGGCCGGGAACCCACACGCCTGACCTGCCCTCGACCCTTCCGGTTGGCAACCCGAGCGATGCGCACACCGCGATGAGCGAATCCTCAAGGCGGCGAACGAACTTCACGACGTCCAGCGGCGCGGCCAACCCGATGATCGGATATCCGACCAGCTGACCGGGGCCGTGCCAGGTGATCTTGCCGCCGCGGTCGGTGTCGATCACGGGGACGCCGTCGACCGGCCGCTCGTGGGGCTCGGTGCGCTTGCCCGCGGTGTACACCGACGGATGCTCGAGCAGCAGCAGGGTGTCGGGACCGCCAGCGACGCGCGCGTCGGCCAGTTCGCGCTGCAGTTCCCATGCGCTGGAGTAGTCCATGGTGCCCAACCGGCGCACGTCAAGGGGGGTACGTGCTGACCGAACCGATGATGCCGCCACGGATTCGACGGTACTCGGCGCCGGTCTAGGTGTCCTTGGGGGCGGTGACGTAGGCCAGCGCCTCGCGGCTGGTGCTGTGGGGGAACTCGAACCCGGCCCGCTCGAGTGCGGCCGGAATCGCCCGCTGCCCGCCGAGCGGACCTTCGTCCGCGAACTCGCCAAGCGCGGTGCGCAGCACGAACCCTGGCACCAACAGGGCGGTCGGACGGTTCACGGCCCGGCCGAGCGCGGCGGTGAACTCGGCATTGGTCACCGGCGCGGGTCCGGTCAGATTCACCGGACCGGCAACGTCGTCATGGGCGATGGCGAACAGCAGCGCCCGCACTTCGTCCTCGAGGCTGATCCACGGCAAGTACTGCTTGCCGTTGCCGAGGCGGGCGCCCAAACCCAGCGAGAAGAGCGGCCTGATGCGGCCCAGCATCCCGCCCGCGGGTGACAGCACCAGACCGGTGCGCACCAGCACCACCCGCGTGCCCGCATGCTGCGCGGCCTCCGTCGCCGCCTCCCAGTCCTCGCACAGTCCGGCCAAGAAACCGCTTCCTGCAGGCGACGTCTCGTCGACGATGCGGGCACGGGTGTCGCCGTAGAAACCGACCGCGCTGGCGTTGACGAGCGCGGGCACACCGGCCGCGGTCACGGCGCTCGACAGCACCTCGGTCGGGCCGATCCGGCTGTCGCGCAGGCTCTGCTTGAAGGCGCCCGACCAGCGCTTCTCGCCGACGCCGACCCCACAGAGGTTCACCACGGCGTCGACCCCGCGCAGCGCGTCGGAGTCGAACTCGCCGGTGTCGGGATTCCAGAACACCTCGTCGGCGCTCGACGGTGCCCGCCGGACGATCCGCAACACGCGGTGGTCGGCCGCGCGAAGGGCAGACGTCAGCGCCGACCCGATCAGTCCGGAGGAACCCGCGATCGCTACTGCGGCTCGACTGGTTCCGTTGGCCACGGGCTCAGAGCCCCAGGTCGGCCTCGAACGCTGCCTCTTCCAGTCGACGCTTGATGGTGGTGAGGAAGCGTCCCGCGTCGGCTCCGTCGATCAGCCGGTGGTCGTAGGTCAGCGGCAGGTAGCACACCGACCGGACGCCGATCGATTCGTTGCCGTTGTCGTCGACGACGACGCGGGGCCGCTTGACGATCGCACCGGTGCCCAGCATTGCTGCCTGCGGCGGCACCAGGATCGGGGTGTCGAACAGCGCGCCCTGGCTGCCGATGTTGGTGATGGTGAAGGTGCCACCCGACAGGTCGTCCGGCTTCAGGTTGCCCGACCGGGCACGCGCCGCGATGTCGGCGATCGCCTTGGCGAGGCCGCCAATGGAGAGATCACCCGCGTTGTGCACGACGGGGGAGAGCAGACCCTGGTCGGTGTCGACCGCGAAGCCGAGGTGCTCGGCGTCGTAGTAGGTGATCTCCTTGGTGTCCTCGTTGTAGCTGGCGTTGACGTTCGGATGCGCCTTGAGCGCGTCGATCACCGCGACCGCGAAGAACGGAAGGAACGTCAGATTGACGCCTTCGCGTTCGGCGAAACTCGCCTTGGCCCTTGCCCGTAGCGACACGATCTTGGTCAGGTCGACCTCGTGGGTCTGCGTCAGCTGGGCGGTGGTCTGCAGCGACTCCCGGGTCTTCTTGGCCGTGATCTGCCGGATCCGGTTGGCCTTCTGCGTGGTGCCACGCAGGTGCGCCAGCGCGGGGGCAGGGGTGGCTGCCGCCTTCGGCGCAGCTGCTGCGGGAGCGGCTGCCGACGGTGCGGGTGCCTTCTTGGCCTCCGCCGCGGCGAGAACGTCCTGCTTGCGGATGCGGCCACCGACGCCGGTGCCCTTGACCGCGGCCAGGTCGATGCCGTTCTCCGTCGCCAACTTCCGCACCAGCGGGGTGACGTACGGGTTGGCGTCGGAGTCCGCAGCGGGGGCGGCGGGCTCGGGTTTGGGTTCCGGCTTGGGCTCGGGCTTCGGTTCCGCCTTGGGCTCCGCCTTGGGTTCCGGCTTCGGCTCGGGCTTGGGCTCCGGTTTGGGTTCGGGCTTGGCGGCTGGCGCCGGGGCCGATCCTGCGGCGCCAATCTTGGCGAGTTCGCCGCCGACGGCGACGGTGTCG
>Ga0193716_1001217_pt1 | contig 15205 bp, 12 predicted proteins | sample U2c1metaG_FD_145901 | JGI IMG/M metagenome (GOLD analysis project Ga0193716, IMG submission 145901) | Soil microbial communities from a riparian zone of the East river system, Colorado, United States - U2c1 | ecosystem: Environmental > Terrestrial > Soil > Riparian zone | place: USA: East River...
TAAATGGCGCTGATACGTCCATCGCGGTCGCTCTCCACCGTGAGTATACGACCGGCGCTGTCCCTGATGGTGACGAGCCGGCCCTTACGATCGTATTCCAGCCGGATAGCATATCCGTTGGCATCGGAGATACTTTGGAGCAGGTGCTCCTGCCGGTCACCATTACCAACTGGATACGTTCTCTCGGTGAACCGGTAGATAAGCCCATATTCATCGGTAAACCACCTGATCTTTTCTGTTGGCTGAGAATGCAGCGCCAATTTCTCGGATCTGTTATAAGTAAATTTACCGGGAGCCGGTATTTCGAAGTCAGCCAGCCTGCCATCGTTAAGCCTCAGGATGACACGGCCACTCTCGGCATCCGTGAAGCATCCCATATCATAATCATGATGCCAGCCGTGTCCCAGTGGCCCCGCATAGGTGCTGTCGCTATACCAGGTCCTTATCCACCGCAAGGGTACCGGGCCGGGGAGGGAGAAGTCCTCTTCATCGGTGAAAAGCATGCCGCTGGCGACGTCTACCGGGTGACCGGTGACATGACAGACCGATTTGCTCAACGCATTGCTGAGCCGGCTGCCGGCAGGGAGTTTGCTGATGCCACGTTGTAATAATTTTCCCAGCCCCATATTGAAAAGCCGCGTAAGCCCTGCTATCGGATTTATCGGCGTGGGGATCGGATTGACGATGACGTTATGAGAAGGGATCGCCAGGATAAAACCTGTTGGCAGGTAAAGATGCATGGGTTCTGTCGGATAGGCTCTCCGCATCAGCTGCATGATGCCAATGTCCCAGCAGTCGTTGTTAAGATGTAACAGACCGGTGAAAGGATTGGTGTCCGCCGAAAGAAAGAGGCTGCCAAACTGCGCGTGCCCGGAATTCTTTAACACGGGGACGGGTGCAAAGCTCGCTCCCATAGGAAAGTGAGGGATCACCAGGTTGGAGACACCGGCTACCGTGCGCGGGGTAAAGCTGCCTAATTTGACGGTCGCCCCCATCCCCAGCAGGACGAGGGCCATAGTTGCCACGCCAAAGGCCAGGGCGGCAGCCCCATCTTCATCCGCGTCACCATGTGCAACAGGCGCCGCCATCGCCGCCACCGACATGACAGCACAGCTGATCCAATCCATCGGGTCCATGATGATGGCGATATAAGGATGGGGCATGGGTATCGGCGCCGGAGAAGGCGGGATAATGACAAAGTGTACGTCAATGCCCAATACAGGATCCAAATGAGAGGATGCCGGCAAACAGGCAATGCCTTGCATAAAGGACAGTTTTGACAATATCGGTACTACTGCCCCCTCGGCCACATTGCCCGTAAAGCCCATGACGGTTCCAAAGGCGCCCATTGCCGCACTCGCGGTACCGATTGCTGCACCCACGGGCGACGTACTGCCCCCGGAGGAAGAGTCGTTTCCTCCCTGTGCAGCAGCCGAACTATGCTGCGCGTCCTGGCTAAGCTTACTATTCCTGTTTACAACATCACTCATAGAAAAAGGCTTTGGATTTATACAACTACTGTTTTTGCAGCGTCTTCAACGGGTTCGTATTGGGGACTCTTCCAGCTTCGTATCTCCCGCATCCAGTCCTGGCCATAGACATGAGCGGCGAGCTCTTCCACTTCCGCGCGATCGATATACCGGTTATTATTGATAGCCAGCAGCATTTCCACGATTCCTGGGAACGTGGTAAAACGCAGGATATGCAGCGGTATACTCCTGGCCATCTTCATCGCGGCCGCCAGAGCCTTACAAGCCGCATTGGTGTAACCGGATTTGCGGTTGGCCCAGGCCGTCATACGCCAGGCCTCCATGGCAAGGATAACATCATTGGTATAAGTATAATGCTGCGCCGCCTCTTCGAAGTCGGTTATCGACTCCTTCCATTTACGGTCAGCGGCATACAAAGAGCCGCGTAACATGATGGCCTGGGCCATAAATTTCCGGCAGACAAACTCGTCGGTGATGAGTCCGGCTGACTTTTCCGCAGCACGTACGCCCTCCTCCGCATAGGCTATCGCTTTCTTATAGTTCTTATACCCGACCTGGTCATTGGCAAGGGCAGCATAGACGGCTATGTGCTGACCGATCCAATAAGCATTTACCGGGATATTGGCAGTAGCAATGGCAATACAGACTTCTGCATGTTGCCAGGCTTCCCGTTCTTTTCTTTTCTCGATGGCCTGCATCAGCTGCACAAAACTCCGTCGGTATAATACCGTCGGGTCATCGGGGTTGCCCATCGATGCTATCTGCTGCATCGCATTGTCCATATCAAGCTTCGGTAATAAGGTTAATATTTCCGCGGGGTATGAACTGGCTATCTTTTTATAAAAAGGATGGTCTGTGCTGTCGTCGATTACGATGCGGACCTTTTCCGAAGGACCGGCTTTTAACACCTGTTCCAGCCATTTTGTGAATTCACGGGGCTCTACAAAGGAGACCTTTAGTATGAGAACAAGGTGGATGCCGCGATCCAGCGCCAGGTATGCCGCCAGCCGGTTCATATTGGCGACAAAGGGAAAAGCGGGATTGCCTTTTTGTGCCAGTGTATAGTCTGGCTTCCAGTTGATCCGCTGTGGTTTTACGGCCAGGGCATCGCTGTTGGCGTCGTTCCAGACCCCGAGCAGCTGCTCCAGCTCCTTTAAGAGATCGTTTGTGTATTGCCCGGCTTCGTGAAAAATGGTCTCAAAAATGATCGGTATGTCTTTATTGGGAGTGTCGACACCGAGCAAATAAGTGTAGAACGTTTGCACCATCTGCTTTTCATTCTCTTTGGCATGAATTCGTATAATGCGCACCCCGGGCCGCACGGCCGCCGCAGACCAGCGTTCGCCTAAAAGTTCCATTCGTTGTTGTATCGGGTTGGTTTCTTTTCCTGGCATTGTCGTTAGTTTAATGCTACGATGGCACCCTGCACCGCCACCTTACCGGTTGCGCTGACTGTGGTTTTGGCCCCGTTGACATTGGCCTCAGTATTACCGCTGACGGTCGTTTTGTTGGAGCCCATGTTCGCCTCGTTCTTCTTCCCGTCGGCTGAAAAGGAAGCTCCGCCACTGACCATGGTTGCGTTCTCTGACGCTGTGTGCGTGATGGTCTTCCCATTGACATTGATCGTACCGTCTTTTTTCATTTCTAATTTCGCATTGCCACAGGTCAGGACGATCGATTCTTTGGAGGTGACATTGATATTGCCTGCACCATCCATTTTCATGTTATTGCCGTCCTTGTCTTCAACATTGACGCTGCCCTCATTGTCATTCAGCACGACCTTTGTGCCGCTGCGGCTTTGCAAGGTCTTCACGTCATTACCGGCATTGGCAAAGCTGTTTTTAGCCTGGCCATGATAAACGCTTCCAATGATATACGGTTTCGTGCCGCTGTTACCCTCAAAACCAACAATGACCTCCTCGCCTGTCTCCGGGATCAGGAACAGCCCTTTTCCGCTACCCGCATGGGGAGTAGTGACACGCAGCCAGGGTGTTTTCTCGTTGTCAGACATCCAATGGAACTTCGCCCGGACACGGCCCAGACCTTTTGGATCGTTGTTGTCGGTGACGATGGCGCTTTGTGTCTCGCTGTGTGGCTCGGGGAAGATCGGCACCGGCGGCATCTTCACCGTGGAGGGAATGGCTACAAAATCATTGGAATAGTGCCCTTGCCCGTCGCAGTGGTGTTGGGCGACGATGACCGTATAGTCGCCATATGACTCGTCCGACTGACTGAAGACATTCTTGCCCTGGACACTGATGCCGCCGCCGATCTGTACGCCGGGGTCTCCGCTATTGCCGTTGAAACGCACCATGTTGCTGCTCTGCATGGCGGCACGGGCGTTGACATAATCATCCAGTTGTTTTTTATTGGTCAGAAAACTATTGTGCCATTGTTTGGGGGTGGTACTATAAAACTGCTGGCTTTTCTGTAAGGCGTGTTTACCAAGATCATTCAGGCCGGCTTTGTCGGCGATGCCATTGGGTTGGCCGTCGTATACCTGGTAATTCATGTAGTCATAGGCCATAGCCTGGAAATTGGCGGGACGCACCTGCAGAGCCATGTTAAAGCTGCGCAGATCCTGCCCATAAGTCATCTTTATCTGCGGGCCCTGGGGCGGTCCAAGAACCAGCTTGACTCCATCGTAAAAAAACCATTCCCCGTAAGTGGCGGCGATGCGGCTGAGAAACTGCCAGGCCGTTTCCTTGTATTGAACGGTATACGATAAAGTCTCCCCATAAGACGGGTTGACGTTGGGTTGCAGCAGGTTCTGAGGGAACTGCCCCAGCACATCCTGGGCGATATTCTTGACCGCCTTTTTTTCCCAGCTCTGGCAATGTGGTCCATTGTCCAGCAGGATGGTTGGGCTAAAACCGCTGATGATGATGTCTCCTGCATGACCGCTTCGCCGGGAAGCCTCTACCTGCGTGACGACCCCGGCAAATTGCAGCGTGCCGTTACCACCTACAACCTGTATCTGGATCTTGATCGTTCCGCCGATCATATTCCGGCTGCTGTTTAAAATGCCCTGCGTACCATCGATAGCTTCCGTAGGACAGATAAGGCGAAAGTTATGGTGCTCAAAGATACTTTGAGCGATGGTGAGCGAGGAGAACTGGCTGATGTTCGTCCCGTCGATGTCAATCCTTGTTCCTACAAATTGTGCCATAAGAAGAAAGTTTAGTTTCCCGTGGTTACGCCTTTATAGATCGAATTCAATGATTTTGTGATAGAATCCTGGTTGATGCCCATCTGCCGCAACTCTTCATGTTGGGAGAGAAAATCCCGGAGGGTCATTCCACCGGATTTTTCGGGAGCATAGGGTTTCATCTCCACCTTCAGGTATTTGACCGCCGCCTTTCTGATCTGGCCGATGAGGAGCTGCTGGGTCATGGTATAACTCGACCCATAGACCATATTGTTCATCAAAGAGTACATGACAATGCCGTCAGGGTCTTCGAGTATATCGTGGAAGATCTTTTTTATGTTGTCGGCCGACAGGACACTCAGCATCCGTCGCCGGTAGAGTTTGCCTTCGGGGCTATTCACTTTTCTGAGTAAAATATTGTAGAGATCGTCGAGATAGAGATAAAATAGTCCGGGTCTCAAAAAGGGATAGTCGGGATTATGCGAGTCGCGGGCATGTCCAAGACTATCCAGGGAACTGCAGACGTCGGTATTCTCCGCCACGGTATACATCTTTTTTTCGTTGCCCATGATGCTATGTGCATAGGTGTCGCCCAGCCGGTGCAGCAGCATGCCGAATTTCACAGAGACGGGGCTTTCCTGCAGGAGTAGTTTCCGGGTCACGCCGCGCTGGTAGTCGGAACTGGTGTTGGCCGTTCGTTTGTCGGGCAGGGAATGGAGAGCGTACTCGACGAGGTAACGCCATTCGTTGGGCACCTTCAGCTTGTTACTGTTGAGGTCATATTCTTTAAAGCCTAGACATTCGTCCGTATGCAGATTGGCGGCGTCGAGCCAGCCGACCTCATCGGGCATTTGGGCCATAACGGCCTGCTGGTAGGCGACGTCTTCTGCGAAACCTACCGCAAGGGAGGTAAAATAAACGGTATAGTAGTGTCCGGATTCTTCCATAATGTTGCTGGCCTCGGCCGCCGGTTATGACGGCCAGTTGTTTTTGTATTCTGAATCATTTAGCTTGAGCTCATGGGCGCTGAGCGTGACCTGTATCTGCATGGGGTTGTCGCCTATGTGATCAAAAGTCTCATAATAGTCCACGCAATGGGCGTCGGTGAATTCAAGGGTCTTCAATTTGCTCATGGTGTCCCTCCGGTAAAAGGTGATAGACCCGCTTTTAGTCTGGGTAGGGCTGATCATCCAGTCGAAGAGATCGCTGGTGCCCGTGCTTTCGACCAGCAGGTTGATGGACCCGCCCTGGGGCACCGCCGTAGGCTTCCCGTTGGAATCGGTCATTTGACTGAGGCGAAATCCGCAGTGCAGCACATTTATCTCTTCTCCATCCATTTTTAGCTTGGCAATGAATGACATTGGTTCAATTTGAAACAGAGCGACGCAAGTCGCTCTGTTGTTTATTAATTTATACCCACTCGTTCTGGTGTTTCCCACTGCCCATGTCGATCTCTTTCGCACTCAGCGTAAAGGTTTCGGTGATGGGAGATTCATCATTGTTGTTGAAGTTTTCCTTGTAATCCACCAGGTAAGCTTCCTTAAATTGGAGCTCCTTGAGTGTCGCGTTGGTGTCGCGTTTGACAAAGGTGACCGAACCGTCCTTCCTTTCGAAGTTGTTGGTCATCCATTCGAAGAAGCCGGTATCGCCGGTAGACTCTACCGTAAGCGTGATCTTTCCACCACGGGTGATCGAAGATGGGCGGCCGGTGGCGTCAGTTTCCTGGTGTAGTGCATAATTGCAACTGAGGACATTGACTTCCTTACCCGACACTTTCAATTTTGCTTTGAAAGACATAAAAAAAGGATTTAAAAATGAAGAAAAGGTATAAGACCAAAAAATAAAAAAACGATATTGCAATACGATGCCAGGCCGCATGGGTCGGCATGGCGGCCGCCAATCCGGCCGCAAAAAAAGACTTCATGCAGAATTGCTAATGATTATTTATCCTGCTCGTATTCCGAAGACCAATCGTTGCCATCATCACCCTTCTGCCCTTCCAGTTTGATAAGGAAGGTCTTTGCCGGGAAATAGGGTTTCATATGTATATCCAGGTAGATCTTGTCTTTTTGTACAGGGTCCTGTTCAAAACGTTTGATCCGGAAGTCTTCGATCAATTTGTGTGGGCCCGTGATATTGTCCAGGAATTTGACGATCTGTTCATTCAGATCCTTCCGCGTTGTAGCATTGAAGTTTTCGAAAGCGCGGCGGTTGAGAAAGTCCATCAGCACTTTGGCCACATAGTCAAAAACGCGTACAACGGAATAAGTCTGCAGCCCCAGGTTGTCCCCGTTGAAGAGAGTCTTGGCGGAGAAGGCCATTACCTTACCATATTCCTTGACCATGGGGATCAGTCCCAATTTTTCAAGGCTGGCGATCTCGCTTTTCTTAAGGTCAAAACGCACCCCGTCCACTTCGTTCATGCCGCCGTGTTTTTTACCGGCCGTTACCTGTGACATCAGGGTCATGTATACCTTCCCCGCCAGCGCGGAAGAAGGTGGCACCAGGAGATCGTCTTCCTCTTCCACTTCCACGAACTTGCCGCGGCCGACCAGCCAATTACAGGCCATGATGACATTCGAACGCCAGGTGTCGCCACCGGTGAGGTTCGCCGCTTCGAATAGCTCCATTACATCGTCCGGGCTGTCGAGGTCTTCGAAGTCGGTGACAAGCATGACCTTATTCTCATAAGCGATCTTCGCCCATTTCTCTATTACCTTATTCGAACCCAGGTAACCAGGCAAAACGAGTATGCCATAGTTGCTGCGAAGGTCCAGGCGATCATAATTGTCTACCAGCTCCGCCTGGATAGCATCGATAAAACGGGTGTTGTCAAGGTCCCGCAACTGATCGGCTTCCGCATTGATGATGGAGACATTTTTGACCTTTGTGCTTTCGGTATTCTTATAGAAAAGAGCTACCGATCGGTAGGATCTTTCCAGGTCCTGTGTTTCCTCGATGGCGTTCTTCAGATTCTTCTTCAAAACCTGGTCGGCATTGTCCGACCTTTCCTGGCAGGTGGCGATCATGTCAGAGATCTCGTCGGCGCTGCTCAGGACATCACTCCACCACTGGAGGGTCTTTTTGAGCGCATCCCGTTCAGCTTTTTTGGAACTTTCTTCGAGGAAGATCTTTTTACGCGCTTTGCGCTCGGGATTGATGTTTTGTATGGCATCGATGGAGGACTCGAGCAGGTCGAAGCCGCCGAACTTATCGAGGTTGCGCAGGCTGGTTTCAAGAACCTCTTCGGGTTTACCCTTTACGGCCTCGGCTAGCTTTACCGGTATTTCGGCAGATTTGAGTGTTTCCTGTGACATAGGAGAGAGTTTGATAGATGAATAAATTGATTAACGCGCCTCTTCAAGTTCTCTGATCAACGCATGAAGCGAGTCAAGAAAACTTTTCTTAAAGGCAGGGTCCGCCAGCGCCTGCCTCAGCAGCTTATTGGTCTTCAACTGCCGGATGATCTTCTGGTACTGCTCTTTCTTCATCGTAAGGTCGTTGAGGAAATCACTCTGTGTGGTTATCCCTTTGATGCCAAAGTCGCCGAGGTTTTTGAAGTGCAGGGTTTCTTTACGGATAACACCGTCTTCCGTCTCAAAAGCCATATCGATCTCCGGCCTGAAGTGTTCGAACACCTGTTCCACCGTTGTCAGTCCTTCGACAATTTCCGGTTTGACGGGCGTCGCAGACGTCAATTTCTCTGCAAGCAATACACGGTTCTGCGGGATATCCGCAAAGGCTTCAAATGCTTCCGTTTCTACAACGGTGCCGCCAATACTGTACTTTTCTGCCATATGATACACGTTTAATGAATGAGTAATTATTGTTCATTTGCCGGCTTCACCGGGAGTGCTAGTTGCTCGATGGTCCAAACCAATGCGTCTTTCTCGTCGGCGTCAACCAATACGGTACTCCCCGCCCCTATCGCTCCACTAATTATCTTTTTGGAAAGCGGCCTTCTCAACTGCCCGCGAATCACTCCCGCCAGCGGTCTTGCGCCATAACGAGGCGTGAATCCCATCACCGACAACACCCGGCTTGCCTTCTCCGATAGCTGCAGGATAATATGCTGTTTTTCCAATGCTGCCGTCAGCGCCTTAAGTTGAACCTTGAAAATATTTTCGGCCATGGACTCCGTTATAGGAGCAAAGGGCAAGATCTCTGTGAGGCGGCCCAGGAATTCCGGACGTAAGTGTCGAGCCATGATCTCCATCAACTCATTGGAACCGGGAATTTCCCCCCGGCCGAAAGCATCTGCTACGTACTGGCTACCGATATTCGAAGTGAAGATGATGAGGGCATTGGAGAAGTCGCCTTCCTTACCCAGCTTGTCATGCAGTTTGCCCTCGTCCATTATCTGCAGGAAGATGTCAAATACCGCCGGATGAGCTTTTTCGATCTCGTCGAAGAGGACTACAGAGTATGGCTTCTGCCGGATCTTGTTCACCAGCAATCCGCCTTCTTCATAACCAACATATCCCGGCGGTGCACCATAGAGAAGAGCCGCCGCATGTTCTTCTTTGAATTCGGACATGTCAAAACGGATCAGGAATGATTCATCCTGGAACAAAAACGATGCCAGAGCCTTTGCCAGTTCCGTCTTGCCAGTGCCGGTCGGTCCAAGGAAAAAGAAGGAGCCTATCGGCTGGCCCGGTTTACTAAGACCGGACCGAGATTCGAGGATGGCTTCGGCTATGCTATGGATGGCGTGATCCTGGCCGATGACTCGTTGTTTCAAAATCTCCTCCATATTAAGCAGTCGTTCCTTTTCCTGCGTTTGTACCCTTCCGATAGGAATACCAGTTTTGTAAGAGACGATAGCCGCGACGTCCGTCTTTTCCAGCTGAGTATGTTTGCGGATGAGACCATCACGCAGCGCCTCCAGCGCACGGGCAATGTAGTTTCTTACGGCCGATGCCTGATCCATTGTTTCGGGGTCTTCTTCCGACTGGAAATAACTCCAGAGGATGGGGCCGAGGTGATGTTTCATTTGAAGATGCAGCCATTGCCAGTCTTCCAGAGTAGCACTCGCACCACTCCTTTCCACCATTGCCCCCGTTTCAGTCTCACCTGCTTCACCCGCGAGCGTTTCGAACCGCTCCTGGAAGAGCAACAACTCTCCGGCCGCGGTATCATTGATCAGCCGTAAAGCCGCCAGACTCCGGTCCATCAGGTCTATAGCCGCATCCGGCAGCCGCCGGTCCTTGATATACCGCTGAGCCAGCCTCACCGCCTCTTTTATCGTGTCTTCCGGAACAGCGATCCCATGATGCAGCTCATAGCGCGGGGTAATAGACTGCAACATCCGGAAGCATGTGATCGCATCTGGTTCTTCGATTGTAAGAAGCTCAAAGCGACGGCCAAAAGCTTCGTCTGCTTCGATATACTTTCTGTATTCGTCCATTGTGGTTGCACCGACAAGGGTAAGCTCACCACGGGCCAGCTCGGGCTTGAGGAGATGAGCCGCTCCGGCAGCGGAACCGGTCTTATCCAGCAAGAAATGTATCTCGTCGATGAATAAAATAGCCTTATCGAATTGCTTTATCTCTGTGAGAACACTCTTTAGCCGGTCCTCCACCTCTCCCTTATAAGAGGCGCCAGCCACCAGGGCTCCCGTATTAAGCTCGAAAAGACGGGCGCCTGCCAGGTACTGCGGGACTCTCCCAGCAGCAATAGCCGTAGCAAAACCGTCCACAAGAGAAGATTTTCCGACCCCCGGATCACCGGCGATCAGTACATTCGGTTTTGACCGTCGGCAAAGGATCTCTGCCATCATGCGGATCTCCCTGTTGCGGCCTACTACGGGATCCATCTTTCCTTCTTTTGCCTGCAGCGTTTTGTCAAAGCAATACTTTTGCAAGGCTCCATTACCACGACCATCCGTTTTACCCGGCAGCCCAAGAACAGACTGGACCTCTTCCGTTGCAGCGACAGCCTGCAGCAGTTCGTCTCGCCGCAGGGGAAAAGTTTTCAACTGATCGTAGCTAAACCCAACCCCGGGAGTGCTGACGGCGGCAAGAAGATGAACCGGCAGTATCTCATCTTTTAGCAGCTTGAGACGGATATTGTCCGCCTCATTCATCACTTCTTCTATTAAAACATCACCCGTAATCAGCTCACGTTGATGGGCCGACTTCGGGACCGATTCTATGCGAACCTCTGTCCATTCTTCCAGGTAGTAGATATCTTTATCAAGACTTTTGAGCAGGTCCTGCAGCCCGGCTTCTTTGTGCAGCAACGCCTTCAATAAGTGGGCAGGCGTGAATACTCCGCTCAGGTTTTCGCGGGCGATGGCCTGGGCGATGCGGATGATCTTAGCCGCGTTTTCGGCCAGAATAAGGTCTTGTGCGATTACCGCCATAGAATAAGTTAAGAGTATATTAAATCAATTCAGTTATAATCCCAGAAACCGTTTCTTTTCCACAGATACGTTCATCGTGATGATACAGTTTTGTTCATTTCGTGTTAGGCCGACGCTGATCTTTTTTATTTTTCCCTTCTTCATGGATTTTAGCTCATCACACATTTTTGAGAACGTCATCTTATTGCCGTTGTAAAACACCGGCGTCGAAAGATTGGAACAGAGGTACGGAGAAAAGTCTTCCAGCGTTTTACTGCCTTCATTTACCTGGCGCAACAAACTCGCCATTTGATCGTCAGTGACTTCGGGCGCTTTTGGTTTCTCTTCCGGCTTGGATGGCTGTGGCTGATTGACCAGCGGTTCGGTAGATGGTTTGGCAGGTAACTGACTGACCGTCACCGTATGACGGGCAGTCTCCGTCCTATGCCTGGCTTCATTTTTTTGCGCGTTGCGATCCACTACCAATACCCAACGGGACATCTGGAGATCTGGCCGGTCATTCACACGTAGATAGACCCGGCGGGTGCCAGCGGTGGTATAAACATGAGAGGCCTTGCGGGTCGTTCCTTCTATCGATCGCCCTTCCTCAAAACGCCACTCCCATTTGGTCGAATTCGGAGAAATATCTTCTACCGTCATCGGTTCATTAGCATAAACCGTATCGTCCAGGATGATAACGGGCTGCAAACTATTGTTGACTACAACAGGGGCTTCTTTGATGATTATGTTTTGTAATTCAGTGCATTGCCCATCCACTGTCACCGTTATCGTATAACGGCCGGGAGATGCATAAGCATGCTGGGTAGACGAAGTATACTCGGCTGTGGTAGCTCCGTCACCAAAATTCCATTCGAAAGTGTTTCCTCCATTGGTCTCTGCATTAAACGTTATAGGATAACCCTTCGTAAAAGAAAGACCGGTAGCCCGGATAGTAATGGGTGCGCAGGTTCGCTGCGTGCTGTAGCGGAAAGCCAACACCAGTAAAGCAATGAGACAAACGGCGCCCATGGTCAGCCAGACGTTTTCATCCAGGCGGATACCTGAAGATGATCTTCTAATCATATTCGATTATAACTTAGTGCAATAAGAAAAAACAAAAAATTAATCAGGATTACTTAACCGTGTCGTTGTAGCGTAGGATATGGATAACGGTTAGAGGGAGGTTGGGGTGTGTGAGAACAAGGTAGGAAATTCTGCGCAAAGGAAAATGGGTAAAAATAAATTTTACGTAAAAAAAATATAATTTTAATCTTATGCATGCCTTTAAATTTTTTATAAAAACTTCACTGTTACTATTATTAATGGAGTCGTGCGGGTCTAGTAAAAAAACGACAAGCCCGCAACAGGGAGGGACGATCACGGTGATGACGAATACGCCCCCTCACTATGATAGTCTGCAAGTTAAATACGCGTCTTATCTGAATATAAGTCCAGGCAATGTAGTAAATCTTCGATTGTATCGTTTCATCGATGGATGGATGGGCACTCCGTATAAATGGGGTGGTACCGATCATAAAGGAATTGATTGTTCTGCGTTTATGCAACGGCTGTTAGCGGAAGTATATGATATTCATTTGCCTCGCACTTCAGTGCAGCAATTCTTCACGGAGTGGGTGGATAAATTTGCCGGTTCGGAATACTTGGCGGAGGGAGACCTTGTTTTTTTTCATACACAGAACGACGCTGTGATCACGCACGTAGGCTTGTATCTTGCTAATGATCTATTTGTCAACGCATCAGTTGGTCATGGCGTGAGTCTGGCCAATTTAAAAGACCCCTACTGGAAGAAATGTTTTGTAGGCGCCGGCAGAGTGAAGCGGTCACATTAAATTATATTCACTTCTCTTTCCAGCACCACTCCGAATTTCCTTTCCACACTCAACAGTATCTCCTCGCTAAGATCATAGATCTCTTCTCCGGATGCATTGCCATAATTCACCAGCACCAGGGCCTGACGGGCATGGCAGCCCGCATCGCCCCGGCGGAATCCTTTCCAGCCACATTGTTCGATCAGCCAGCCCGCAGCCAGCTTTGTAGAATTGCCGATGGCCACCCCGGCTTGGTCCGTCGGATTCGGATACCCGACAATCCCGGGAAATTCCGCTCGCAGCGAATCAAACCGCTCATTAGGCACCGTCGGATTCTTAAAAAAGCTTCCCGCATTGCCGATGACCTTCGGATCGGGCAGCTTCGAGCTGCGTATGTTGATCACCGCCTGAGAAATGGCCTGTATGCTCAGGTCCTGAATCCCCATTTTTTCCAACTCCTCACGAATAGCACCATACGAAGTATGAAAAACCGGTTGCCTGCGCAATCTGAAAGTAACGCTCAATATGACAAAACGATCCCTGTACTTCTTTTTAAAAACACTTTCCCGGTAGCCGAACTCGCAGTCGTTGAGACTGAACGTATATACCTTCTGCTCATTCAGGTCATAAGCCTCCAGCTCATAAAACACGTCTTTGATCTCCACGCCATATGCTCCGATGTTTTGCATCGGCGCGGCGCCGACACTACCCGGTATAAGAGAAAGGTTTTCTACGCCGGCCCAGTCACGGTCCAGGCAATGTAAGACAAAGGAATGCCAGTTCTCCCCTGCCCCCACTTTCACATAAACGCTTTCCTCATCTTCGAGGACCAGGTCGATGCCGCTGATCTCATTCTTCAGCACCAGCCCGTCTATGTCACCAGTGAACAGCAGATTGCTGCCTCCTCCGAGGATAAGAGGGGGCGCGGGGGTCATAGTGATCAGGTCCTTCAGCTGTTCCTGTGTTGTAAAGGAGGAGAAATAATGGGCAGACACATCTATGCCGAAAGTATTATAAGCCTTGAGGGAGATATTTTCCGTGATAAATGCCATGATAGTCAAAAATACTAAATCGCATCCACATCGGGAATGATCACGACACTACGCCATTTCTGATTATTCTGCACGATAGCCGTCTGCTGCTGGATGACGTGTTTGGCAAAATTGATGGTATGTCCGTCCTTGGGCAGCTTCAGCATCAGCTCCATAAGATACTGGTTGCGGATGCGGGCTATCACCGGCTCTGCCGGCCCGACAAGGTAAGGGCCAAATTCCTTCTTGAGATTGTTGGCAAAAAAATGTGCCGCTGATGTGACAATGTCTTTGTCCTTGTGACGAAAGGTCACCTGTATGACCCGGGTATAAGGCGGATAACCAAACGCCTGGCGATGGGCCAGTTCATTCTGGAAAAAAAGCTTGTAGTCATGCGCCTTGACATACCCCAGTACGGGATGTGCAACATTACTCACCTGGATCAGGACGATACCCTGATCGCCTTTACGGCCGGCGCGTCCGCTCACCTGCTCCATCAGCTGAAAGGCCCGCTCGTTGACCCGGAAGTCGGCGAAATTGAGAATGCTGTCGCCATCCAGAATGCCCACCAGATTCACGTTGTCAAAGTCCAGCCCCTTAACGACCATCTGGGTTCCCACCAGGATGTCCACACGCTGTTGCTCAAATTGCTGGATGAGACTGTCGTGCGCCGTTTTGCCCCGGACGCTGTCGATGTCCATACGGGCAATGCGGGCCTTGGGAAAGACCTCTTCTAGATATTCTTCAATGCGTTCGGTTCCGAAATTGCGCTGCACGAACTTATGGTTGCCACAGGCAGCACAGGTATTCACAGGTGGATACACGGTACCGCAATAATGGCAATGCAGCTTATTGGTCAGCTTGTGAAAGTTGAGGGAAACATCACAATTCCGGCATTGGGGGATCCAGCCACAAACTTCACAGACCTGGTAGGGCGAATACCCGCGGCGGTTCTGAAAAAGAATGACCTGTTTGCCTCCGGCCAGCGATTGTTCGATGGCGGTATGCAGGGCGGGACTGAGGATGGGTTTGCCATTGTCCCGCGAGCCGGTGCCGGGGCCTTCTTCGGCAGCGGCAAACTTGCCGCCCGTAATATCGGGCGTCGCAGGGCCGGCGAAAAGACCTTCATCGGGATTGCGGCTTGTCTTGCCATGCCCCGCTTTCGCCGCAGGCGTATCCCTTAGCCAGTCCGCTCCCCTATATGGCTGAGCGCTCGCGCCGGGAGCCTTCTTCACAAAGCGGAGCGCCTTAGTATCAATCACCGTTATCTCCGGCAACTGTATCTGTCCATACCGTTCCATCAGCTCCACCAAACCATATTTGCCGGAAACCGCATTATAATATGTCTCTACCGACGCCGTTGC
>Ga0193716_1001218_pt1 | contig 15197 bp, 19 predicted proteins | sample U2c1metaG_FD_145901 | JGI IMG/M metagenome (GOLD analysis project Ga0193716, IMG submission 145901) | Soil microbial communities from a riparian zone of the East river system, Colorado, United States - U2c1 | ecosystem: Environmental > Terrestrial > Soil > Riparian zone | place: USA: East River...
AGAGAAGCCTAGACAACGAACCTTCTGCATACAACCCATTCAGTCACATTATACGCTCAGAGCGCTCCAGTACGGTTGTACATTTAGTCGTTCTAAGCGGTCCAGCCGATCCCGGCCGACGCGCGTATAGAAGGTACTGGCCAAGTAAGGCACTGCGTTTTGGCCGGATCTACAGGATCCAGTGGGTGGACTAAGCACAGCGTGTGAGATGATACCAGCCACGACCAACAGCGGGATGCATACAGCGCTTCGGCCAAGAGGGATGTGATTGGGGTGGCCGACAAATAAATATATCGCAAGGGCCAATAATTCTTGAGGCATACACATACATCGCTTCGGCCCAGGTGGATATGATTGGGCTGGCTGACAAATCAATATATCGCAGGGACCGATAAAACTTGAGGTGTACGCATAGACCGCTTCGGCCAAGGACATAAGATTTGTGTTGGCCGACAGGAAATATAGCGCCTGGGTCGGTCGGGAGCTGATAAACGCATGCAACGTTTCAGCCGATGGAATATGCATACAGCGCTGCGGCCATAGACTGACGCTAGAGGCGCTCAGGCCAAGGGCACAGTACCCCAACAGCGCTGCAGCTACTAAACCACGCTAATAGCGCTGGGGCCGGTAAAATAGGCCAACAGCGCGTTGGCCAATAGAATATGCGTACACGCCAATATCGCTTTGGCCGGTGTTAGACGCATACAACGTGTTGGCCGATAGCATATGCATGAAGCGCATCGGCCATAGGTTTACGCTGAATACGCTCTGGCCAATAGAATATGCGTACACGCCAATATCGCTTTGGCCGGTGTTAGACGCATACAACGTGTTGGCCGACAGCATATGCATAGAGCGCATCGGCCATGGATTTACGCTAAATACGCTCTGGCCAATGGAATATGCGTACACGCCAATGCCGCTTTGGCCGGTGTTAAACGCATACAGCGTTTTGGCCGATACAATTCGCACACAGCGCTTCGGCCATACATAAACGCTACAAGCGTTCTGGCCAAAAGCACACATACAGCGCTTCGGCCATAAAGAAACGCTGTAAGCGCTCTGGCCAAGGGCACATATTTGGCCCAGTATTATCCGCCTACAGCGTTCTGGCCGATGGTATGTGCACACAGCCCTTCGGCCATAAATACACGCTGCAAGCGCTCTGGCCAATGTCAAGCTCATCTAGCGCTTCGGCCAGTGTATACGCTTACAGCGTGTGGGCCGGTGGTAAGCGGGTTGTGAGACGCATCCAACGTTTCGGCCGATGCACTATGCATACAGTGCTTCGGCCGTAAAACTGCGCTACAAGCGCGCTGGCCAATGATAAACGTATCCAGCGCTTTGGCCAATTGTACCGCTGACAGCGCATTGGCCAGATTATATGCATATTTGGCTTCGGCCATGGATTATACACGCTTACAGCGCTTCGGCCAACGTATGATAGTGATGACTGTGTTGGCCCATACGTGTCCTGCGGATCGGCCAAGGCTATATGATCGGGTTGGTCCCATGCGAATATAGCGCCAGGGCCGGTTGATTATTATGCATCCAACGGTTCGGCCAATAAGAATGTTGTGTTGGCCGAGACTCAGAATCCATTTTGGCCAACTAACCCCAAGATTCGTGAAAACGAAGATTCGCGCCAACCAGAATGCAAACAATATATTCGAACTCAGCTCTGGGTTATACAGCGGAGGAGACGGCTGGGCTACGATATTAAAACGAATACAAAATGCAGAACTACTTTTTTCCGGCACGACCACCGCGTCCCCGCTTTGCCGTCTGCGGCTTGTCAAACCGAGTCTTTTTCTCAGCGGGTTTCTTTGGGGTGGAAGGCCCTGCTTCTCCTGATGCTGGTTGAGCCGCATCGTTGCCTGCTGGGTCGTCTGTTTGGCCCCTGCCACGCTTGGATCGACGAACCCCTTTATTTGACCTAAATTGACATTAGTCAGACGCCGAATGGGCAATTGATCAAACTATACTTACAGGACGGTAGCAATTGCCGCAAATACGATATCCATCCAACGCATCTCCAACGGTGAACCCACCACCCATTGGGGAGTGTCTGGTGGAGGGTCTTCGCTTGGGTCGCCGAGGAGGAATTGCATGCGGTGAATTTCCCGAAGCAACAGACCGAAAGCCAAGACGGTACCTCCAGTAACGCTGTGTCCGGCAGCCTTGCTTACCTGCTTGACAACATTTTTGAACCCTTTCTCGTCGTGAACCTGAGCAGGGAGATATTTCTCGCGAGATGGCCACTGGAGAAATTGCGGAATTCCAACTACATCGAGTAGTTTCGCCTGATGACAAGTGGGTTAATATTCAATTTGACGCAAATTAGGGTGGGCATAGGCATACCGAGTTAAAGCCTTCGACCGCCAGCAGTGCATCGATAAACTCCACGTAAACCTTCTCATCCGATAGAGTTCTCAAATATCTGACCATATTGTCAGGAGTGCTATGATTGGCCGCTGGACTGTCGATATCGGGATCTGAAGTCGGCCCAGACGATGGATGCGGGCTCGGCCGAATCGATGGATGCGGACTCGGCCGAGTCGATTCCGACGGTTCTGGCTGATGCGAACCTGCAGGACCTGGGCGAGCCTCAGAACTACCGTGCCTGGAGGACCTGGGTGTGGAAGGAGGTGTTGTAGGAGGTTTACCATCCTCATCCTGGGCCCCGTCGGCTGCCATCTCCTCATCCATTTGATCCTCGCGTCCACCCGTCTCCCCCACAGCCTCTGATTCGTCCTCCTGCTCTCCCTCCACATCCTCCTCTCCGTCTCCCTCCTCCGCGTTGCCATCAACTTCACCATCTACTTCGCCTTCCTCTTCTTCGTCCACATTCTCCTCCACCTCCATTTCATCGTCATCGCTCGACGAATCATCTTCACTCGACGCTTCATCTTCATCGGATGACGGCTCGATATACGCCGCTTTTGCTTTCCCCTTCCCCTTCCCGATATAATCCGGGGACCGCAGATCCTTCTTCAACGCATTTTCGAACACCAGCCCTCGCAACCCTTTCTTCTGCATCGATTCCCAGTGGTTCCAATCCTTCCGGAGGTTCTCAGCACGATACTTGGATGGTTCGGCCACCCCGGAGAGTGGCTGATGCTCTGCCAATATAAAGTGGTCGGGATCTTTGATGATCGCCGCCCAGGGAACCTTTGCCGACTTGTTGACGGTGAATTTCTCTGGAAATGCGCTCAACCGTGAGATTCTGCAGGAACCCACCAAAGATGGAGCACTCACGGTAGGTCGCAGTCCAATACTGCCGAATCGCGCTTTTTGCCTTCTCCAACGGCATGTTGCCCAAGGAGGGGAGTAAGGGATATTGGTTGTCGTCTAAAAACAACAGGATGGCGTCGTCTTCTTCCTCGCTGTCACGGTTAGAATCCGCCTCGTCGGCTGAATTGCGAACGGTGAATCGGATACAACAAGATTTTAAGGTGAGAACTTACGGTACTGGTCGTTGAGGTAGGTTTCGAAGAGTTCATATGTGCCTTTCGCCCAGCCTTTGTATTTGGTGAATCGTTTTCCCCGGGTAGGTTCGGACTCGAAGCTGCGGGAGATGGGATAGTTGGCAATTTAATCACCGCCGTAAAAATATGGGTACAAATACCGGACTTTGACCAACTCCCCATTAGGTCTGCGATATCCCGCCATTACAAACAATTGGACCCCCATTGTCTTCTGCACCTCTTTAATTGTATCCTTCATTTTCGACCCGAGCTTCTTCTCCGCATTTCTGTGGATGAATTAATGGAACATAACCAATAACTAGTTTCGTTTGGGCTTACGCTGCCTTTACGGCGTCGGGGGGCCCAACTGATTCCCACTCGTCGATAGCCCGATGGACCTCGGCCAGTTCTTGCTTCGATAGTTTGGACACTACGTGGGAGACCGCCGCAGGATAATATTTGAGCCAGGTGGGAGAGCCGGATTTGGCATTTCCAGATAGTTTGTCGACCTTCTTGTTAATGCGATCAGAGTGCGTGTCGATGACGATATCGCGGACGGTGTAGGCCTTCTTGTATTTTTTGTCTGCTTTTTTCCCCTTGCCGGAAATGATGTTCCGAGAGCCCGAACCCTTTGACGATGCGTAATTGACGAACCAAATACGAATTTTCTAAAATCCCATTGCTACTTGTCAGGCTGAGTCTAGTATCCCGAGAAGTTTAATACTCACCTCAGACATGTTGTCTGGGAGAGGGATGTCGTCCTTATTTTCAACGCGGGCTTTATCAATGGCAGCGAGGGTTGCTGAAATGACCGCATCTTCTTCGTTGTTTTCGCCGGTGTTGAGCCATTGTTCTTTTTGGTCCACCAGCTGCTGTTTGTACCTGCGAGCCCAGGATTTCTGCTGGGAACCAGCAGCCTTAGATGAAGAAGCTTTGGGCATGTTGACAGATGGAGGATGGTAAGCTAGAGGTGATGGTAGCGGATGCAAGTCGATGCGGAGTTACGAGCAACTCAAAATCAACATCAACTTCAACTTACACGTGCCGGTCGCTAAAAAGGGATCGGCCCAAACGACGCAGCGGCCCGGCCGAAAGACATCAGCGGCTCGGCCGAAAATTCCAGCGTGCCAACCCAAACTGATTAACGGGCCGGCCAAACGGCACCGCGATCCGGATGATGTCACGTGACCTTACGGGGCGACCGGCTCCCATCCTTAATTTAACTTTGATTTCGCCTCGGGAGTTACTCAAGACAAATTTATTACAAAAACTAACTAATTTGCCACTTGGCTACCAAGCACAGGTGGGTGGCCAGCCCAACTCTGCACTCGGTAGCCAAGCGGCTTCTACAAAATGCCACGCCATCCCAAAAAAATGCAAACATCTGGGGGGTTGCAAACCTATTAGCCACTGCGTAGAACCCAAACTGAAGGGGTTGAGAGGAGGACGCCTTTGTCGGACGACCATGCAACCCTCGGGACCCACGCGGTCACCCCAGACTTACCGGAGCTGAAGAGGTGGAGGGAGGGCTCCCCAAACGGGCAGCCCATGCGACCTCCACGACCCACGAGGTCACCTCTCCAGATGATGAAAATGCGGAGGGAGCGGGAGGAGGACTCCCCAAGCAGGGAGTCCATGCGCGCCCATTGCCCATACGGCACTCCCTCGCAAAAGAACTGTTTCTAACAAAAAATCATCAGTTTTGAGAAAACAGGCAGCAAACGCACCTGAGAAGACAGTGGAGGGAGTGGGAGGAGGACCCCCCAAGCAGGGAGTCCATGCACGCCCATTGCCCATACGGCACTCCCTCCTAAAAGAGCCGTTCTAACAAAAAATCGTCAGTTTGGGGATAAGGGGAGGGGAAACGCACCTGAGAAGACAGCATTTGATGCCTGTCGCATAACCCCTGCAGTGGAGATGCGGCAGGAATCAAATGCCCCACCGGATGGTGGTGGAAGAGGTGAAGAAGCTGAAAAGACTGGAAGAGACGGTTTTAAAAACCAACTGTTTGGTTTTGTTTGGGAATTCTCACGCCACAATAAACCAACACGTGACAAACACGCGCTGGACGCGCGGCTACCTCGCGCTGCCTAGTCATCGACCACCGCCTTCCCACCTTCCCACCTACCAACACCTCTCCATCCAATGGCCAGAACCAAGCAAACGAGTCGCAAGAGTACCGGTGGAACTGCTCCCCGCGCTGTTCCACCTACCCGACCGAAGCAAACTATCGCTCCAAGCGCCCCGGCCGATCCGCAGCCAGCGGTCGATTCTAACCAGGTTTGAAAACTTATTACAGCTCTAAGTTGGAGGTGCTAATGTCAGTTTCAGCAATTTTGCTATGTCTGCGTCAATGGAGGCGACCTGTTTATGTGCGACAGGTGTCCGCGCGTGGTTTGCACGTCGCATATAAGCCTTCCCATTGGCACCAACATTCGTGGCGCCTGCTTCCTCTGCATGGCCTGTCACATTCGCGCTTTTTCTGGGGCCTCCCCATACTTTGTAAGTTCCTGACCATTCTTGTGAAGTGTAGTCCTCATATTTTACTTCAGGGCTTCTATCGCGGACCGGCCTCTGTGCTTCTCGAGTCGTCTGATTGTTGGGTTCCCTTTTTTTCTCATCCATTGGCAGTCCAAGGCGATTATCAACTTACCACACAATCTCAAGTAAAAAAGGACCCTCTCCTTCTCCTTCACTTTATACTCACATCCATCTCGCCTACGGGTAACCCCGCAATTTTAATGAGCGAGATGCTGAAGGCATTTCTCCCTGGAGAGACGTTCCTGTATCGAGAGATCGAATTCAACATTTCGACCGATAGTCGTCTGGCCGCGCATGACTCTATCTTGAAGAAGCTCCTGTCCGAAATTGAGAGGTAAGCGGCTCTCATTTATGTTGCTCAATCTTCGCTAATGAACTTGGTTGTTCGACAGGTTGAACTTCCAGAGAGTTATCGTGTTTATCACCAATCACTCTCACGATGATTCAGGCGACATGTATGTTGGGCCTAATCTCTGCGTTTCTACCGAATATGTAGGCATCACCATCTGGCCGCTGCTGTAGCTAACCTTGTTTTAGTTCATGGATGCGCTGTTTCCGCCCTCTTTGGCCTCATATCTCAAGCCTAAGGCGACAACTGTATTTCTTCTGGCATGTGGCGCCGCTGTTCGCGAGGCCAATAGCTTCAACGCCCTCGTCGCATTTGTTCGCCGGTAAGCATCCTCGCGTTTACAATTTAACATGCTCACAACATATTTAATCAGCCTTGGTATCGACGATATGGTCGCATTTACCGCCCCCGAGCTCCACGCGGTTCTTACCGCTCACTTCTTCGTTGATTACGCTATGCGAGTCGTCATAGAGGGTTTTACCCTGCAGCAATCGTTCAAATCTCTTTTAACATCCTCCGCCCAGTCCAACTTCACCCGCCACACCAACATCGTATCCATTTACCACGATCAGAGTAGCTCTACGCTCGTCGCTGACAGTTACATTTTCACTCATCCAAAGTTGCGTCCCTGGGGTCAACGGCTACCAATATCCTGTCCTTCCTGCAGTTCTCTGCATTCTTGGTCCGATCCCACTCGAAACAAGTCCACTATCATCTTTGCTTGCACGAAGACTGGCTGTCGAGGACTATGCAGTTTTCCCAAACCGGAGGACATCGAGAGTTTTGGAAAAGAGATGATCAACGGAGGTCGGTGGATGGTTAGATCGCGCCAGGTATAAAGCTGTTCTCCCTTTGGTAATTTGGATGCAACTGGCATAAGATTGTTTCATTTTATCTTTTGTATGACTTGTAGAGTAAAATATAATTTCTTGATGAAGATGCGGAAGAGTATTTGGTGCGAAGATGACCTCCAACTCTGCGCCACACACGGGCGTCTAAACGTCGAAGAAAATGAAACTGTCAATAACGTCTCACTCTCTGCTGTATAATTGCTTAAAAAAATAACAAGATGATCTAACATCATGCCCATTGCCATTGGGCCACTGATAATTTCATTTATTTTTTCAAATGAGGTGCAGCGCAGAAGGTGGTGTTGGTTTGGGGCGCGTGTGGCTTTACATTCTATGTATGGAACTTGACTGCTTTGAGAGAAACCTCCATGTCTTCAGAATATTTAACCTCTGTTATTCAAACCGACGCCGAGCGTAAAGCAGCTCATTATAACAGGTTCACCTGATCTGCTTTATAATGATAGCTACTGACTATATTCTCAATCATAGGCACAAGGAACGAATTCTGACGAAGCGGAAAGCTCTTTACAACATCCGAAAAAGATCTTGCAGGCGCAAGATTAGCAAAGCTGCCCGTGCTAAATTGGAGGAAATGATTGTTAAACAGATAAATCATGAGCAGCCGTAAGTGGGTTATCGAATGTGGCGAGAGGCTTCCAACTCAAAGCGAATCTTTTAGGGAATATTCAAATTCCATCGTGCACCGACATCAGACTCTGGACGTCGAGCAAGATGCAGACATGTACACCAAAGAACATGAAATTTGGTCAGAATGCGCTCTTAAAAAGCTGGAACTCCAGAGAACTACTCAAATGGGAGGAGAACATTGGGTGGAGCCTTATCTTATCTATGTAGAGGGTCTTCAACGGGTGGCACTTAATCAGGCATTGCAATCACTGCAGAGGCCTGATTGCGGTAGTTGGGAGACTCATTTTCACAGGCGGATAATAGCCTTCTATCACCAGGAAGATGAACTGCTCAGACAGGGAGAGAATATCTGGGATGCGGCGCAGGCTGATGAGGCGCTAGTGATGTATGGGAGACGGTAAGCCATTATGCAGCTCAACCAACTGAGTCTCAGCTGATTGACATAACAACAGAGTTCATCGACCAAAATTTAAGAGCTTGTATGGATTCTGATTTTCGTCAAAGTTGGCCGGCTGGCCATTGTGGGTATTGCAATCAACCGATGCGCTAGCGGTAATGGGCCGAGGCGCTATAAACGTACCCCCACTTGGTGCATTACCGCATATAGAAAATGAACCATCATCACGTGATTGTTCAGACTTGTCTTACTCTCTTATGCCAGGTCACAAGAGGAAGAAACGACCTGACCCGGTTGCCTCACCTCCGGTAGCACTCACAGTGCCTACTCTGAAGGAACACATGTGGAACGAACTTACAGAAGTTGTCAAACAATTCTCCAACGTACCACTGCTGCAGAGAACGGCTGCTGACATCGCTTTAAAAAAATTCCGGTGAGTATTGGATAGCTTGGCAAGATCTCGGATCTGTTGAAACTTAAAAAGTATGTCAGGGGAAGGATTATGTCCGAGTGGCAAGGATGCATTGATCACATGAATGCTTGCGCATCCGATGTGAGCGCCTCAGATCCAGCGACTCCCCAGGAGCTCCGACGAGTCGCGCTCACCGTTGCATTGGCGATTTCTAATCCACGTGAGCATTAGTTCATTTTCGATACACTCTCAAGCCGTTTCACCTGTATATGGCATTATTAGGGGTGGCGGAATGGGATGTCAGCCGATTGTCCGATCGTGTTAAAAATAGACGTCCTCGCGCCGATGCAGATCCAGCTGAGGACTCGGACCTCGCCAAGTACTTCATAAACCCTGAACTCGGACATCTCGATGAACCCTGCATCATAATGGACGTGCATGGACGCATAATTGTGTGGTATTTACCTGGCATATACGCCCTGCATCGAGTTGTGAGTGCTTATTAAACCATCTACTTTGAGCAAATGGCGTGTTGATTTATGAGAAGGACGCACTAAATGCCGGAATAAGCCATCTTCGTCCGGACTTGAATCGAGCGATGAATGCCCTTGGCACAGTCTCGGCATCCTGGCGAAATAGCGGCTTTTCAGCTCCCCCGGGAGGTGGCCGTTTTGGGGTGGGAGTACTCAACTTTTCTCCAGGTTGGTTTCAGCGACTGCATGATGTGAGACTAGACCAATTATCAATTATCTTTGCAGCTAACCTTGTGCCAAAATCCCAGCAGCTAAAAGATCACCTCTACGTATCTACTTCCCTCAAAACGGAACCTGCAGCCAGTTTTCTTAGAGCAACCGCATCCGTAGATGTAATTTCCAACGCCATCACGGCGCTTGTGGCGCCCCGACAATACGATTTCGGTTTAGCCGCTATCGAACGGATAAAAAATGGGCATCACCTGGACTCCAGCCATCCAATTCTGGACAGTTGGATATCAGTATGGTCGGGGTTTTCGGTGATTGTAAACAGGGCCACGCCTCTGCATAGAGACTTGGGTGGGGCACCGGAGGACTTCGACTTATTGTTGAGTTCGGGGACGCACGATGCCTGCAATTTGGACGTTCCGGATCTGGGAGCCACGTTGTCATATCATCCTGGCACTGCAGTAGCCATAACTGGTAGGGTTTTGCAGCACGGGGTGAAGGGGTGGGAGGGGGGGGAGAGGATTTGCCAGGCCCGGTTCATGAAAGACGCCGTTCATGATCGGCTTGGACTTCCCAAACCAACATGGGTAAACTATGACGACTACATAGGTTTGACAAGTCTGTAGACCTGAAACTATGACAAGTAATAAGATTAGCCTTTTATAAAATTAGCCTTTTATAAAATTAGAGGGAGGGGGCCTATAATAAGCATCTCGGTTTTACCCTTTGGGTAATGTTGGGGGATCCACGAGGCAATTATCCAACCAAGAGCCTGAACGCTATGAGAAAGGTAGTCAAGAGAAAGAAGTCTGGCATCAAAGAAATGGAGTATGTTGTCTCTAAGACAAGGAGGGGGAAAACAGGGGTTTCCTTGAGGAGCGTCTCTCGGTCTCCCTCGCCGCCGGTGGCACCCCTTCCTTCTCCAAGTAAATCGAGACGCAGCTCAGGGTCTCCATCTAAACGGCAACGCGTGGCCTCACCTGCAATGCATATTGGCGGTAATGATATTTATGAGATAATGGGTGGAAGGAAAACAAAAGTGAGTGAATCTCGAATATATACATCATCTGAAATTTCTAATTTCCACTATGAAAATAGTCGCAGAACGACTACTTAACGGAGTGGATTCCTCAGCGAGCTCGTTATCTACAAGCGCTATTGGATTTAGATGGACCAAGAGGGACCGGCGAGTGTTGGAGATGCAACAATCCAGAAGGGTCGCTTCGATGCAAGGATTGCTTTGGAAGGCACTCGATTTGTAGGGAGTGCATGCTTTCTTCGCATAAACTCTTGCCATTTCATAGGCTTGAGGTGTGGGATGGAAATTGTTTTGTGAAGTCGTCCTTGTTTGAACAAGGCTTCCTTTTACATGTTGGGCATGGTGGGGAGATGTGCCCTCGGAACCAAAGCCGTAGTAATCACTGGGAAGATGTCCCCAGTTCAGCCGATGAAGCATCCGATGGTGGCCAGCCGGTTGGCCACGACGATGAAGTTGGGCATGGTGATGTGATGGTTATAACTGACACTGCTGGAGTTTTCCAGCATCGGGTTGTGTGGTGTACGTGTAGTGGAGAACCTGGCCCGGACCGACCGATGCAGCTGTTTAAGGAGCAACTGTTTCCTGCGACCTACAACCGACCCAAATCTGCCTTTACCTTCAACGTGTTAGACTACTTCTACATTGATGCGATGGAGTGCAAGACTGCTGCCATGAGCTTCTTTCAAAAGCTCCGCAGGCTGACAGACAATGCCTTCCCGGGTAATGTACACGTGCATAACGCCTCTATCATACCCGCTATTTTCGATCTGATATTTTACTTAGAATCGTTACCGAGAGTTGATGCGTGTTTCCCGGCAATGGCGCGATTTGCTTGCCAGAAAGCGATTTGGTTACGGTCACGAGGTGGACAAAAGCCCTGGGAATGGAGACCTGGCACTGTTTTGCCCAGCATGCCCTCAGCCTGGCATCAACCTTCCACCAAATTGGCTTGAGGACCCAGACAAGTGAGTAGTGTTAATTCAAATATTGGCCAACGCGAATATCGCAATAGACGTATCGGCCGAGAATCGTCAACGGCCCACCGACATTGCAATCGTATATATCGTGCCGGCCGATGGCCTTATGCGCTATATGCGTTATATGCGTATATAGCGGGCTGGCCGATGGCAATATGCGTTATATATCGCAATAGACGTATCGGCCGAGAATCGTCAACGGCCCACCGACATGGCAATCGTATATAACGTGCCGGCCGATGGCTATATGCGTTATATGCGTTATATGCGTATATAGCGAGCTGGCCGATGGCCATATGCGTTATATGTGTATGTAGCGGGCTGGCCGATGGCTATATGCGTTATATGCGTTATATGCGCAACATCGGCCAACAGTCAGCTGAAACTGCTTGCCATCTTCTTGTTTTAATGTGACAGGCAGTTATCAAACATTTTACAACTATTTTTAATTATGTAGGTGGGTGTACCGACGGACAATTGCTGTCGATGGCAATATGAGTGCTCAGCATATGAAAATGCGGAGGCCCGAGTTAGATGTGTCCCTAACTAATGGACAGGGATATGTCGTGGAAGATTCAACTTACCGGCAGCATTTAGAGGAGGCGGTGGAAATCAGACAGGTGTGTTATCTAACTTAGCGATGGCTGGTGGGCGCCATTGATTCGGCGACAGAAATCCACGTGCAGGAACCATAAAGCCCATGAAAGTCTGGGCTCAAATTCTAATCTGGATGCGACTGGGTCTGGGGTCTGTGCCTGTGCACGCCACGGGTGCTTTGTACCACATTCAATGGCAGATTTCCAGAAAGGTGAAAGGTGAACATGATCTTCCTCAATGTAGGGAACTACTTTAATTTGTTCGCGGTAGGCAAATGAACATTGATTACTCAATCTGCAATGCCTTGAATTACAAATCCAAAGGGCTTCCAAGTGGACTGGTGATTTACGACATTGTCTGCCAATGGTGGATTCACTTCTTTCGCAGACTCCGCGAAAGTCGGTTTTTAACTATTCCAGAAGAAATGAAGCTCGTGACTGCCGTAGGCTCCTTCCATCTAAGCGCCCATATTCCCGAGTGTTTCGTCCTGTTCAGCCTCCATTTTATCCTGGGTGCGGGGCAGTTAGATGGGGAGATTCTTGAAACTTTATGGGCTGCTTTCAACAAAATCTCTTCTAGCGCTAGAGCGATGACTGCAGCTCACCGAAGGGAAGTCTATGATGACCACATGCGGGACTCTAATTGGAAGAAATTGGTTGGGATTTGTAAGTGATGTTCAACACCTTTGGAATGGAACTGGCTAATGTGTGAGTGAACTAGTTGGGACGTTGCTCAAGAAATTTAAACGCGCTGAAAAGGGACTGGCCGAGACGGCATTAGCGTATGATGGGTTGGCCGACTCGCTCGATGCGCAGTCAGTTAGAGAGTGGAAACAACAAGAGCGACAGGCTATGGAAGAACGCGGAGATCTACTTCGAATTTATGACTTAAAACTGGAGAAAGGTAAATTCTGGTCAATCTGATCAATATATGTGGATTAATTTTTGGAAGCTCCATCCCAGGCAGAAATTCGTCTTCGCTTAGTAAAGGAGCAAAAGCTCGAAGGAAGTCTCTTATGGCTATCAACTGGAATCAATTTGGAAAATGCGCAGTCAGCATTTAGGTGGACTTATCAAAAAGGATAATACTGATTTTGTGACTCTTTTTATGGTGGCAGGGACAAGCTTCGTTTGGACTTGCGACAGTTATCCAGGCATTCCGCCATGTCAGATCGAACATCTATAGAAGACCGTCGGCAGAGATTGTCAACAAGGATCCAGAGTTACAACTCTAAGGGGTCGGTGCTAATGGAGATAGAAACCGGAACTGATCTAGAAGTTGTTGTGGCACCTGTGTCTTTTGATGAGGACACCATTTTGGATGAGGGTGAGGATGAGGATGAGGATGATGTTGCATCTGATGATGGTGACGGTGATTATTTGGATGGACCTGGGGAGGAAGGGGAGGATGAGGATGAAGTTGCCGAAGGCCCCGAGAGAATGCAGGTGATAATGCCATCATCGTTCAACCGCGCTGACATCACTCGACTTGGCTTGGAAAATCTGGCTCATCAGGAGTTGGAGCTGCGGCAAGGACAGGCGAATGATGCGTTGGAACATTTACGTCTGGCCTTAGGACAAAAGGCACTCTTATGGCGCACCAAGGTACAACCAGCCAACACCAACAAAAAGCGCACCCGGGCTTGGGATGATATCAAAGCTGCACGTCGACGAGTGGAGAAACATGTTAGGAGCTACCATAGAGCCCGAAAGGCCCTTATGAACCTCGGTGCAGATGAAGATATAATGCGAATGTATAAGGTGATCGAAAGCACTGACCTCAGAATGAGCGGCGATGTGGTAGACCCTAGCCGTTTGGGCCAGAGAAATGATGTGCTGGCATGGTTTTGGAGAATGCCGGGTAATAACGCAGATCAAGACAATTCTTGGATGCAAGAATGTAAGTCAATTGGATTGGATTGCTGACGTCCTGACAAGTGCCATGGTTCTTTAGTTTATAGGGTTAACTTTCTTAGAGCAAAAGCACGTCGCGACCGATGGGAGGAGGAGCTGAAGATTATCCGATATGAGATGAAATGGTGTGTGTTGTATTTTGAGCACCATAAACGCGTTTGGGAAGGGCGGGCACGAGAATGTGGGATGCGCACAGGTCATAAGGCATATGCTCACAAGCAGATCTTGCTGTGGGAGAGATTTGTACAGGAAGGACAGCGTATGTTTAAGGGGAAGATGATACAGTAGTGACTTGCATCTGTCATACAATCGCGTGTAGGCCGCTCTTAGATAATACACAAGGTCGGCCTGGCTGTGTGACGATTTAGGTTGGCGTACAATATTCTATACCCAGGACGATAACATGTCCAGGCTGAGACTTATGATATCTGGGCCGGAAGGTATATCTCTCTTGGTTTATCGAGCCCATGATGCGGCCCATACGCTTGGAACGCAATGGCCAAATCGATATGTAAATGGGCCAATGCGCTTACAGCGACCAGGCTCTGTCGCTATTTAGGTTGGCCGAGGTACAATATTCTATACCCAGGTCGATAACATATCCCGGCTGAGACGTATAGATCCTGGGCCGGACGGTATATCTGTCTTGGTTTATCGAGCCCAACACGCGGCCCGTACGTGCGGAATACATTGGCCAAATCGATAACACAATGGGCCGATGCGCTAAAAGCTATGTGGCCAATGAGAACCAGCCGCTCCGCTCTCATGTATCATGGCCCATGCGGATACTGCGTACATTAATATGATGCCAGCCGGCTCGATTCTATATATTGGCCATGACGGTGGCATGGTGCTGGCAATACCCCACGTTCGCCCATTGCGGCCACAACGTATACATGGTTTGTCTTGGCCATGGCGTTGTTACCATATTTACCGCCTGACACGACTGCACCATCCCGGGCCGACACGCATCCTGAATGCTTGTAGCCGTACCGATGTTCCATGTCACGGCCAGGACGCCTCTTGCGACTTATGTTACATTCAACCCAGCTCGGCTGGATCGTTGCCCAATCCTCGGCCATGTCGCTAATAGCGTTGCACCTGTCTATCTCGGCCGCGATCGGCTGGACCGCTTAGAACGGTCAAATGTACAACCGTACTGGTACGCTATTAGCGTACATATATGACTGAATCATGTCTACATAGATGAACGTTCCTTACCTCGTCTCGTCTCTTTTACTACATTACCTATTTAGGATATTTCGAACTCCGCCCTACCATACGTAGCGTACTCGTTCGCTATTT
>Ga0193716_1001219_pt1 | contig 15167 bp, 13 predicted proteins | sample U2c1metaG_FD_145901 | JGI IMG/M metagenome (GOLD analysis project Ga0193716, IMG submission 145901) | Soil microbial communities from a riparian zone of the East river system, Colorado, United States - U2c1 | ecosystem: Environmental > Terrestrial > Soil > Riparian zone | place: USA: East River...
AGAAGAGAGTCAACCTGGTTAGCGCGCGACCCGTGATCTTCTCGTCGACGTTGACGGTACCTACGGCGCCAACCAGGTTGACTCTCTTCTGACGGCCATAACCGATCACGACAATGTCGTTCAGGGCGCTGACCTGGTTGGCCAGTTTGACCCGGTATTCCATCTCATCGCCCACCGTGACCCTGGCGGCTTCATGGTTGCCATAGGTAAACACAAGCGTCGCGCCGACCGCAGCATTGATGGTGAAGCGGCCGCTGGCATCCGTGCTGGTCCCGGTTTTTGACTTGGCGACCATTACCGAGACACCCTGAAGGGGGCTTCCGGTCGAGTCCGTTACTGTTCCTGTAATTTTTTTTACCTGGGCGGTAGAGATCAAAGAGAGGCAAATGAAGGAAAGGAAAAATGTTAACTTACGCAGTAAGTTATCCCCCTGTGGGGGACTCATGTGTAGTAGCATAGCAGTCGTTTTGGAGTTAAGTAGCCTCCAAAACTTGTCAAAAAAACTGGAATCACGCCCCTGTTTACCCGTATTTATTTACGCAAACGATTACGAAGGACCGGGAATGGGTGTATAACGGCCTATTTGGCGTAAATTTATAGTATGAAGGTATTAAGCGGAATATTCATCCTCATCACCGTCATTTTGAATATCCGTCATGGCTGGGCGGGTTTGACGATGAAGCCGGAGACGGTTAGTATGATGGCGCAAATGGGGATTGGTAAACAGCTGGGTATTGTCGTCAGTGTGCTGACACTGGCCGGCGCCGGTCTGGTGCTGTTTCCGCAAACCTTTTTTATCGGAAATGTCCTTAATGCCGGTATAATTTTATTGATCATGTGCCTGGCGTTGCATGCCGGGAATGTAAAGACGGCTCTTATGGAGATCCCGTTTCTTTTGATGCCGCTGATAATGATATGGTTGAAACACCCTTTTCAATTAAATTGATGCATCAGCGCAAACCCAGTCTCTTCTTCACCAACGGCAAAATATCTTCCGACGGAGGAAAAGCATGCAGGGTCTCCTTCTCAAAAACAAATGCGTATCCATTGTCTTTCGAGACCTGCTGTATCGCATCCTCGGCTTTCTTTTGGATGGGTAAAAGAAGGGAGGATCTTTTTTGATTCAGTAACTGACCGGCTTCTTCGTCATAGCCCTGTAATTTTGCGAGCAATTCAGCGAGGCTTTTTCGCTTGATATCCAGCTGAGGTTTGGTGAACTTTGTCGTGTCCGGGGACGTCAGGAGAACAGCCTGTTCGCTATACTGAGTTTTATAGGACTCGTACTCCTGTTCCAGCGCTGACCTGTATTGCGCAAGCGTGGTGTCCGCCTTTTTAAATTCAGGCATGGCTGTCATTAATTCGTTCATGCTGATGCAGCCTAATTTATTTTGTGCAAAGGTCGTGGCTCCGGTGAGTATGAGGCTTCCAAAAAGGATGAAGCAGAAAGCAATTGGTTTCATGGTGGTTTATTTTTACCTAAAATACGAATCTAGTCGTAGATTAGCCAGCAAGACCACGGTTTTAACATTCTTTTGCAAGGCTGTGATGGGAGATGCACTCTTATCGATTGACACGGTGCGGGCCACCTGCGGATCAAACTGCTTGGAGAACTTTTCCAGGACGCGAAAGGAATCGGAGTCCTTTGGGTAGTGGATGACGGGAAAACCGGGCCGGGCATTCAGCTGATTCAGCTGCAGGAGCCCGGTGAGGTGATCGCGATCGGCATTTGCACATACAAATTTATAACCCATGGTCCAATTTTGGCATCCTCAGTTGTTATGGTGGTATCAGCAACACTTAATAACAATTTAAATTATTGACAATGAGAAAAGTAACGGTTTTTAACTTTATCACCTTAAATGGGTATTTTGAGGGACCTGAAGGCGATATCAGTTGGCATAAGTCCGAGGCAGAGGAGGCTAAGCTTTCAGATGAGAAGTCGCAGCAAGGCAACACACTGTTATTTGGCCGGGTGACGTATCAGCACATGGCCAGCTTCTGGCCTACAGCAGCTGCCAAACAGATGCAGCCGGTCACTGCTGATGGAATGAACAAATCGGAGAAGATCGTTTTTTCAAGAACATTGGAGAAGGCCGATTGGAATAATACGCGGCTGATAAAAGAGGACGTAGTTACCGCGGTACGGCGGTTGAAGGGAGAGTCCGGGACCGATATGACGATACTGGGCAGTGGAAGCATCGTGACACAGCTGGCCGATGCCGGTCTTATCGATGGCTACGGCTTTATGATCGATCCGGTTGCGCTAGGTGAAGGGGTGCCGGTTTTCAAGGGGATGAAAAACAAGCTGAATCTGAAGCTGACTTCTTCGAAAGTCTTCAAGAGCGGGATAATAATGGTTACGTATGAACCAGTAAAATTGTAAAATAATGGATGAATACATTGTAATGATGCGTCTTGACCTGATCACTAAGGACGCGCAGCCTACACCTGAACAGATGGAGGTCTATATGCAGTACTATCAGCGATGGGTAGACGGCATCGTTGCCCAGGGGAAGTTTGTCGGCGGCACGGGCTTGTCCCCGGAAGGTAAGGTGATAAAGCCCGGTAAGGTGGTGACCGACGGGCCTTTTGCAGAGATAAAGGAATCCATTGCGGGCTTCATTGTCGTGACGGCAAAAGATCTCGATGAAGCGGTGAAGCTGGCTGCCGCCTGCCCGATCCTCAATGGGCAAGGCAATAGTGTGGAGGTGCGGAAGATCGTTGCAAGAGACGAAAGCGGTTCTTATGCAAAATGAGGAACTGATACCGGATTTGTTCAGGACGGAGTATCGGAAGATCGTAGCCGTCCTTTGCAAACATTTTGGCTTTGACCAAATGGAGATTGCCGAAGATCTGGCCAGCGACACTTTTCTGACAGCCGCGGAGACCTGGGGGCAGAAGGGTGTTCCTGCCAATCCGACTGCCTGGCTTTATAGTGTGGCTAAGAACAGGGCAAAGAATTATTTGAAGCGGAACCATATTTTTGAATCGAAACTTGTTCCAGAAGTAAAAAAAAATGTGGTGGAGGAGGATATCGATCTCTCGCCACAAAACATCAATGACAGTCAATTGCAGATGATGTTTGCGATCTGTCATCCGTCTATTTCCCCGGAAGCCCAGGTCGGACTTGCCTTGCGTATCCTCTGTGGCTTCGGCATCGAAGAGATCGCGGATGCTTTTTTGACGAATAAGGAGACCATCAACAAGCGGCTGTTCCGGGCAAAGGAAAAGATCAGGGAAGAGAAGATCAGGATAGAGCTGCCGGGTCCGGCGGAGATTGAAAGCCGGCTGGCTGCGGTCCTTACGACTATTTATCTGTTGTTCAACGAAGGTTATTATTCGTTGAGCCAGAATGCTTCGCTGCGTAAGGATCTTTGTTTCGAAGCGATCCGTCTGTGTTATATGCTAATGGAGCACGAACCTACTAATAAACCCGAGGCAAACGCCTTACTCTCGCTGATGCTCTTCCATGCTTCCCGGTTCGAAGCAAGACTCGATAAAAATGGCGGGCTTGTCCTGTATGGACAGCAGGATACAAGCCTTTGGAATTCGGACCTTATCAGCAAGGGCGCATATTTTCTAAATCGTGCAGCCACCGGCAACAATCTCTCGAAGTATCACCTCGAGGCGGGCATCGCTTACTGGAATACGCAGAAAGACGATACAAAAGAGAAATGGTCGCCTATTTTGCAGCTGTATAATCTTCTGCTGCAGGTGGAATATTCTCCAATGGCAGCGTTGAACCGCACCTATGCCTTGTCAAAGGTCAATGGAAAAGAGGAGGCCATCCGGGAGGCGGAGAAGCTGAAGCTCGAAGACAATCATTTCTATTTTGCCCTGCTGGGCGAACTGTATACAGGAATCGACAATGAGAAAGCCGAGGCGCATTTGCGCAAGGCGCTCGCGCTTTCAAAAGTCGAGGCGGAAAGGCTGGCACTGCAAAAAAAGATCGGGGGATTAAAGGTAATACCATAACCTATTTGGTCAGCAGGTCGACATCCCTGACTTTTTCCGGGAACCAGATATTCATTTCTCCTTTTCCGCGATTGGCCCAGGCATAATAGGGTATGGCGACAATATGATCTTTATGCGTATTGATCTCCAGACCGCCGGACGCGACTTCCACACGCTGTGCATCGGTTTGCAGGGTAACGACGCCATTCAGCAGACCGGGTTGCAGGCTGGTCGTGAAACTGGCATTTGCAGGGACGATAAGATTACCGGTCCTGTTGTTGTTGTCAACCCATTCCGCGCAATACAGCAGCGGCCCGCGTTGCATGGCCAGCTTGCCGATGTCTTCCTTCACGCTGTCCATCGCCATTACTTTTTGAACGGGCATGGGCAGAACGAGCTCCACCACGTCTTTGTTCTTCCAGGTCCTGTTGATGACGGCATAGCCATTTTTCATTTCGGCATTTACGATCTGGCCGTTGACGCGGATAGAGACAGCGCCGGAGCCGGACTCTTGTAGCCCGTTGCCGCCGCCTTCAAACCTGTACAATCCACCCGGCATGGCTTCGCCGCGGGCCCAACCGGGTATTCGTAGCCGCAACCCAAATGCCGTCGGTTTTGCAGCGGCGAGACTCAGCTTAATGTCGCCATCCCAGGGATAATTGCTTTCCTGAGTGAGATGGACACCCATCCCAACATTTGCCGTCCCACTAATATAAAGATTAACATAGACGTCCCTATCGCGAACCGCGTACACATAACCCGGAAGTGAAGGCAGCAGCCTGGCCATATTCGTAGGACAACAGGAGCAGGGGAACCAGCCGGAGCGTGTGGGCTCCATATCGGCATGTGTATGATTGTTCCAGATCTGCATCGCATTGGTGTAAAAGAAACTCTTGCCGTCCAGGCCCACACCGGATATAAGCCCGTTGTACAGGGTTCGTTCAAGGACGTCGATGTATTTGGAATCTCCATGCAAAAGAAACATCCGGTAGTCAAAATAGACACTGCCGATGGCTGCACAAGTCTCCGCATAGGCGGTGAGATTCGGCAGTTCATAGTTGTCGCCAAAACGTTCCCCATCACCGATAGCGCCGATGCCGCCGTGGAGATACATCTTTTTCCCGACCATATTCTCCCAGAGGCGATCGACGGCTTTTACATAGGCAGTGTCGTCTGTCAGCGCCGCGATGTCCGTCATGGCGGAGTAGAGATACATGGCGCGAACGGCGTGACCGATGACCTCGTCCTGTTCCGTGACGGGTTCATGAGCCTGCCAGTAGGAGCCATTCTCCCATGGGTTCTTGCTGTCCTTATTGTATTGTCTTTCCCCGCGTTGTTCCAGAAAGAACTTCGCCAGACTGAGGTATTCTTTTTTGCCGGTGATGCGATACAGCTTGACAAGACCCATCTCGACTATCTCATGACCCGGTGCGACATGTCTTTTGTCCGGGCCGAATGTGGCGACCAGCAGATCGGCGTTCTTCAGGGCGATGTCCAGCAGGTTGCGTTTGCCGGTGGCATTGTAGTGGGCTACGGCTGCTTCAAAGAGATGCCCGGAATTATAAAGTTCATGGCTAAGTTCGTGTTCCTTTACCCATCTTTCGGGGCCGCTCCAGGCATGCGGATGAGCGGGGTCGATGGTCCTTGCCGTATACAGATAGCCATCGGGCTCCTGTGCGCTGCCGATCAGCGTGATCAGCGAGTCGAGATATTTTGCCAGGACCGGGTCGGGGTGAACCGCCAGGGAATAGGAGGCTCCTTCCAATGTCTTATAGATATCCGTGTCGTCAAAAGGATAGATCGTGCAGAATTTCCCCTGGTGCGTGGCGGCCATTTCAAAATTCTTCATGCGGCCGGTGGCCCGACATCTTTCGAAGGAAGCGGGGATCGTCACGGTACGATTGGTCTCGATGCGGGGCAGCCAGAATTTATCCGTCACCTGGACCTCGGTGAAGGTGACGGGGTGGATGGGGTAATCGTGCTGCGCCAATACCGGCAAGGCTAAACCCATTAAAAGGGCGGAGACTACTATTTTCATGTTCTCAAGTTAGGCATTTTTTAATAAAATGTCGCGATGACATTTCAATGAGTCTTATGAAAAACGCGGATCTCGACCCGCATATTGGTCCGGGCTTCCTCCGCCGTCGCCGGGTGCTCGTTTTTGGGAGTGGCGTTTCCCATCCCTTTATAGGAGAGTTTTGTTCGGTCGAAACCTTCGTCCACGAGATAGTCGAAGATGAACTTTGCGCGTTTGACTGACAGCTTGAACAGGGGGTCGTTGGTGTTGGTGATGGGTGTCAGCGAATGGCAATAGCCGTCGATCTCGAGGGAGTCGGCTTTGTATCGTTGCAACATGCGGACATATTCGGGGATGACCATTACGGATGCTTCGGTGAGATTGGGGCTGTCTTCGATAAAGTTGATGTTGGTGAGGGTGATGATGGTGTCGGGTTGCGGCGCTGTCGCACTTGGCCCGGGCGCCGACCCACTTGGCGCGGACTCCGGCGGCGCTGCAACTGCGGACTCCGGCGCTGCTGCGACCGTGGGCTCCGGCGCTGCTACGACCTTTTTCATCTTTGTCGCGTGAACAATGAAATCCGTGGAGATTGTTGTCGTTGTCGTGTAGGAGAGGTAGATTACCTCTACCCTGCGACTTAAACTGTCGCTGCCTGCAATTGGCTGATCTTCGCCTCTTGCTGAGATCCTGATCGAGGGAGGTGTTGTTAAGAGCCCCGCAATGGACCCGGCCACCGATCGTGCCCTGCGCAGGGAGAGCCGTTGATTATAAACGTTCGTACCAGTAGTATCTGCATAACCAGTGACCAGCAGTGTGTGGATGACAACTCCCGGCTTATGAATGAAGCTCTTCAATAGTTCCGCATCTTCCGGTCTTATCCTGTCCTGGTTAAAGCTAAAGTGCAGGACGAGGGTGTCGGGCGATTGCGCCCGGGCGATCATTGTGATCGACTGAACAAAAACAAGAAGTGCAAAAAGACAAAGCCCGGAGCGCATCTTCGAATATACAATATCCCTATCAGAGCCAGGTTGGTAAATTTGTTGTTTTAATGTAAAATTCAATAACTTGTCCCTACCAAAAATTACACTACACTGTTATGAAGGTTAATTCTAATTTGTTCCCGGGTCTGATCGTTTCAACGCTTACCTGCATTTCGCTGCCAACTATCGCCTTAACCACCGGCCTCATCGGGTTCGCTCTGGCGGCAGCGGCTCAACGCCCCGGCAATGCGGAAGCCGGCAGCACCGGCGCCCGCGGAGAAGCCCGCCCCGCAGCAACAATCGCTTCGGTTACCCAGAACTGTAAGAAGTTCGAGGGTTTTTACAATTTTTATTATGAAGAGAAGACAGGAAAGATCTACCTGGAGATCGATCGCTTCGACCAGGAGTTCCTATATTTCAGCAGCCTGCCCCAAGGTGTCGGCAATGGCGGACCCGAGCGGGGACAGGCCTCGGCAGTCATCGTAAAATGGATCAAGGCCGGGTCAAAGGTTTTTCTGCTCCAGCCCAATTATAACGAACGTTCCGTGAACGGAAGCCCCGCCGAACAAAAAGATGTAACAGATGCGTTTTCGCAGTCTGTCCTTTTTGGATTTGCGCCGGCAGCAATAGAAGGGGAGAAGGTTTTGATAGACCTGACGCCCTTCATAGTCCGGGATGCCCTGCACATCGGTGAGAACATCGGCTCAGGACGTGCCAATCCCGGAGCGGCCTTTGCCGCCAGCGCCGCAGGAAGGAATGGTGGCGCAGCAGGCGCCGGCTATCGCTTCGACGACACCCGCAGCGCAGTGCTGATCAACGGTACTAAAAACTTCCCCAGGAATACCGAGTTCGATGCCCTCGTGACCTTTGCCGGCAGCGGTGGCGGTGGCGGACGTCGTGGCGGAGGCGTAGCACCCGATCCTACTTCGGTGACCGTCCGGATTCACCAGTCTTTTGTACAGCTGCCCGATGGCAACTACAAACCGCGACGTTATGACCCGCGCTCGGGTTTTAATGCTTTTAGCTTCCTGGATTTCTCCACGCCGATGAGCGAGTCGCTCGTCAAAAGATATATCCCGAGACATCGCCTGCAAAAGAAAGATCCTTCTGCTGCCGTCAGCGAGCCGGTGGAACCCATCGTTTATTATATCGACAATGGAGCCCCACCCCTTATCCGCAAGGCATTGGTAGAAGGCGGAAGCTGGTGGAACCAGGCATTTGAAGCCGCCGGGTTTAAAGACGCCTTTATAGTAAAGGAACTCCCCGAAGGTGCCGACCCCATGGATATCCGTTACAATGTCGTCAACTGGGTCAACCGCAGCGGCAATCCGCAGCGGGCCTTCTCCTATGGCTCTTCTTATGTCGACCCCAGGACGGGCGAGATCATCAAAGGAGTGGTAACGCTTGGGTCCGATCGCCACCGCGAAGATTATCTTATCGCCGAAGGCTTGCTGCAGCCGTACGTGGACGGGAAGCCCGTTCCAAAAGCAATGGAAGAGATGGCGCTGGCGCGTATCCGGCAACTGTCGGCTCACGAGATAGGACATACGCTGGGCCTGATGCACAACTTTATGGCGAGTGTCAAGGACAGGGCTTCGGTAATGGACTATCCTTTCCCGCGTTTTAGCATGAAGGCAGATGGCACCATCGACCTGAGTGAAGTATATGCCAAAGGCATCGGCGGCTGGGACAAACGCGCCATCATGTGGGGCTATTCGGACTTTGCCAAAGGCACCGACGAAGATGTTGCGCTCGACAAGATCATGAAAGAGACCCTGAAAGAAGGGTATAAATATATTCCTGACGTCGGCGGCATGGCGCATCCCCTGTCCAATCAGTGGGATGACGGGGTGAATCCCATCGACCAGCTGGACAAGCTCATGGCGATACGCCGCAAGCTGCTGGACAATTTCTCCGAGAAAGCGATACCAAAGGACGCTCCCATGGCGACACTGGAAGAGGTGCTGGTACCTATCTACCTGCTGCATCGCTACCAGGTGGAGGCCGCGGCCAAGTCGCTGGGCGGGCTTTATTTCACCCACGCAGTCAAAAACGACGGTCAGGATCCCACCAAGATGGTCGATCCGGCTGAACAATGGCGGGCCTTTGATGCGCTGGTCAACACCATCACGCCGGATGCGCTGGCGCTGCCCGAAGGACTGATCCAGAAGATCCCGCCCCGTCCCACCGGTTATCCCTCCGGTATCGAAACGTTCAACGGTCATACGGGACCAACCTTTGATCCCATCGCGGTGGCGGAAGCCGCGGCCGCCAATACCCTGTCCTATCTGCTCAACGACGAAAGGGCCGCCCGCCTGATCGAGTACCAGGCCAGGGACGAACATCAGCCCGGCCTTATGGCCGTGCTGGACAAGCTGCTGGACCGGACCTGGAAGGCTCCTTTGCAGGCGGGCTATAAAGGCGAGCTACAGGTGCTGGTGGATAACCTGGTGCTGAAATATTTGCTGGCCCTCGCTGCCGACCCGAAGAATGCGGAGAACGTCCGCGGAGAGGCTCTCCTGAAGGTCAGCGAGTTGAGGGAATATATGAAGGGGCATCTGACCGGGGGCGCCGGAGCAAGCAGCACCTCGGTCAGCCCGGTCGCCGACGCGAAGCTCAAGGCCGCCTTTTATTTCGGGCTGTCGCAGATAGAGCAGTTCGAAAAGTCACCGGATAAATTTATTCCCCAGCCGGCGCTGGAGATGCCGCCGGGGGCGCCGATCGGGATGCCGGATAATGAATTTGAATTTTAAATTATGCGTCGACTTATCTGTTTAATTGCGTTGTTGTCCGTCCTGTCGGTCCACGCCCAGTCTTATTATCTGCTGGTCGGCACCTATACCAATATGGGCAGCAACAGCTCCACTCCGCCAAAAGACAGCACCGGGAGCAAGGGTATTTATGTCTATCGATGGGATGCCGCCACCGGGCAGGCTACTCTTCTCAGCCATACAACGGGAGTCGTAAACCCTTCCTTCCTGGATCTTGCTCCGGACGGGGTACACGTCTATGCCGCCACCGAGACGAGAACAACTGGTGCGGGCAGCCTCAGCGCCTTTTTGCTGGATCGCGGGTCGGGGACACTGCGCTTTATCAACAAAGTGCCGAGCGGCGGCGACAATCCCGTTTATGTGTCGGTGCATCGCAGCGGCCGCTGGGTGGCCCTGGCCAACTATACCGGCGGGAGTCTGTCGGTCTTTCCCATACGGGCTGATGGGACCCTATTGCCCTATGTGCAGAATATTCAGCATACGGGCCATAGCGTCAATCCGACGCGACAGGAGAAGTCGCATGTTCATTCGGTCGTTTTTTCGCCGGATAACCGTACGCTGTATGCGCAGGACCTGGGGGAAGACTCGATCAGCATATATGAATTTAATTCGGTGGAGCGGCAGCCGCTACGCGAAACAAATGCCGGGCGACAGGCAGCGCCGGCTAAAATCTCCACAATTCCCGGCAGCGGTCCCCGCCACCTCACCTTTCACCCAAACGGCAAGTATGCCTACCTGATAGAAGAGATGGGCGGTAGCGTCGACGTATTCCAATACTATCCCGGTACAGGGTATCTGAAACTGCTGCAGCGTATAGCTGCTCATGCCGACACGGCAAAGGGTCCATTCCGGAGTTCGGACATTCATGTGTCGGCGGATGGGCGGTTCCTGTATGCGACCAACAGGGAGTCGGAATCCAACATCGCGGTGTTTGCCGTAGACCCGGAAAAGGGAACGCTGAAGACCATCGGTTATCAATCAGTGTTGGGAAAGGAGCCGCGGAATTTTATGCTGGACCCGACGGGGCGTTTCCTGCTGGTGGCCAACCAGGACTCCAATGCAATAGTTGTTTTTAAGATAGACAAGGAGACCGGCTTATTGGAGCCGACGGGTCAGCGGCTGGAGGTGCCGTCACCGACCTGTTTGAAAATGGTGCAGTAGTGGAGTGAAACCCCGGGCAATAGGCGAAACCCGGGGTAAATGATGTAAATTGGTGCTCAACATATGCACCTTCACAGCGAAAATATCTTACTGGTAGGCTCGGCCCTTCTGCTGCTCAGCATCCTGGGCGGCAAAACGACCAGTCGCTGGGGGGTGCCGACCCTGCTGTTCTTTCTCCTGGTAGGCATCCTGGCCGGATCGGAAGGGCTCGGGGGGATACCTTTCGACGATCCGCCGCTGGCGCAGCTGGTAGGCATCGTAGCCCTGAACTTTATTCTTTTTTCGGGCGGGCTTAGCACAAATTTCCGGACTATCTCACCGGTCCTGAAGAAAGGGCTGGCGCTGTCTACCCTGGGGGTTGTGCTCACCGCGACATGCGTTGCCGTGTTTGTACACTTCCTGCTGGGCTTCTCCATGCCGGTGGGCCTGCTGCTGGGAGCGATAGTCTCTTCGACCGATGCCGCGGCTGTCTTTTCTATCCTCGGGGGCAAGGGTATCCATCTCAAAGGCGACCTGGCGCCCATACTGGAGCTGGAAAGCGGCAGCAATGATCCCATGGCCTATTTCCTCACCATCACCCTCACCACGATTGTAAAGGAAGGTTCTTTTCATACGGGCGAACTCCTGCTGTTATGCTGTAAGGGTTTTATCATCGGGGCCCTGATGGGGTATGCAACGGGGAAAGGCAGCCTTTGGCTGATCAATCGTATTCACCTGCACAATAAGGGGCTTTATTTTGTATTGCTGATGGCCCTGGCTATGTTCAGCTATTCTGCGACGGAGTTCGTCGGCGGCAACGGGTTTTTGTCTATTTATATCTGTGCTGTTCTGCTGGGTTCTTCGGATTTCGTACACAAACGCATCCTCATCCAGTTCTACGACGGCATCGCCTGGCTGATGCAGATCATCCTTTTTCTTACCCTGGGTCTGCTGGTCTTTCCTTCGCGGGTGTGGGCCGTGGCGGGGTCGGGACTCCTGATATCGGCCTTCCTGATTTTGGTGGCCCGCCCTATCGGGGTCTTCGGGGCACTCCTGTTCTTCCGTACCGACCGGCGCAGCAAATTATTCCTTTCCTGGGTGGGTCTGAGGGGCGCCGTCCCGATCGTCTTCGCCACCTATCCCCTTATCGTCGGCCTTCCCGAATCCGATCTTATTTTTAATCTCGTTTTTTTCATCTCCGTATCCTCTGTCCTGGTGCAGGGTACGATGCTCCCGGTCGTCGCCCGATGGCTGAGGCTGACGGTACCGGACCCTCAGTAATTGTTTTTTTAGTATCTTACTTACCGAAATCACTTACCTCATCCTCAGAAGCTTACATGAAGGGAGCCATAGAGAAAAGGTTAACAAATGGCGTCGCCGTTGCGATAGTCAGTGTGCTTATGATCGTCGTCTTTTCGATCTGGCAGTATCGCCGGATCCAGGATAATGGCGTGATTATCAGGCATACGAATTTGGTATTATATCAGACGCAGGAGGTATTGAATGATGAGGTGCAATATGAACTGGATGTCAGGAATTTCCTGCTTACCGGCGACAGCACCTTTCTCGACAGGGCCGGTGATTCCGTAAGACTTCTTCCTTCCAAAATAGCCACGCTGAAGCAGCTTACGGCTGACAATCCCCGGCAGCAGGTGCGCATCGATTCCCTTTCAGCTTATATCACCAGGAACCGGAGCATACTTGAAAATGCCATGATCCTGAGCCGGGCGGGGGACTTCGAAGAGGCCGCCGGGCTTATCTCCAGCGAGGCTACTACGGGCTATTCCTACCGCATCCAGCACATGCTCAATCAAATGGCCCTGGAGGAGAGGGGCCTGCTCGACATAAGGCGGGGACACAACCAGGACAGGGCGTCCCAATTGCAGGGGATCTTGTGGGCACTTATCGCTGCTGTCGCCATCCTGGCGTTTGTGACCTTTAGAAAAATCCGTGTTGATCTGGCCCGGGAGAAGCGGGCCCGTGAACAGCTGAGACACTTCAACATCGAATTAAAGGATGAGGTGAAGAGGCAGACGGCCAACCTGCAGGCGTCCGAAGACAAATACAAGACCCTTTTTTATAAGAGCCCGTTGCCGAAGTGGATCTATGACGAAGATACGCTGGATTTCCTGGAGGTAAACGACATGGCTATCCGCAATTACGGGTACTCCCGGGAGGAGTTCCTGGGCATGACGATATTGGACATCCGCCCGGAAGAGGACAAGGATCGGCTGATAAAGGACGTGGAGGATGTACGTAGTCATCCCGGAGAATACCGGGATGGTCAGTGGCGGCATGTCAAAAGAAATGGCGAGATCATCGACGTGGATATTACGGCGCATCCGATAGACTTCGAAGGACATCGCGCCCGGATGGTCATCATCAATGACATCACTGAACGCAGGCTCTATGAGAACCAGCTGCAGCAACTGAATACAGACCTTGCCAAACGCGCCGGCGAGCTGGCTTCTTCCAATGGTGAGCTGGAACGCTTTGCCTACATCGCATCGCACGACCTGCAGGAGCCGCTTCGGATGGTGAGCAGCTTCCTGCAGCTGCTCCAAAAAAGATATGGCGGCCAGCTGGACGCAAAGGCCGATCAGTATATCCACTATGCCGTGGACGGCGCAGAAAGGATGAAGGCCCTGATCATGGACCTGCTGGAGTATTCGCGGGTGGGAACGGGGAAAGAAGGTTTTGGCTGGATCGACACATCCATAGTGTTAAGGGAAGTGGGTGACATCTTCCGCGAGAAGATCATCGACGCCCGGGCCCTCATCGAGATCGGGGAGATGCCCCGTGTTTTGGGAGATAAGGTGCAGCTGACGCAGCTTTTCCAGAACCTGCTGAGCAATGCGCTGAAGTATCACAGTGACCAGGCGCCGGTGATCAGGATCAAGGCAGAGGAAGAAGCGAATCACTGGCAGTTTTCTATCTCGGACAATGGCATCGGCATCGATCCGCAGTTTTTCGACAAGATCTTTATCATCTTCCAGCGTCTCCACAACAAGAGCGACTATTCAGGGACGGGTATCGGGCTGGCCATTTGTAAGAAGATAGTCGAGAGACATGGAGGCCATATCTGGGTGGAGTCGGCGCCGGAGAAAGGAACCACTTTTTATTTTACTATAAGTAAGAAATCGTAGCCAGAGCGGACCACAACAAACATTTATCTTATTTTTATGCAACAGATTCACATTTTACTCGTAGACGACAATGAAGGCGACATCCTGCTGACACGGGAAGCGCTGGGTGAAGCGCGTATCATCAGCAAGATCTCCATTGCTTATGATGGCGTAGAAGCTATCGCCTTCCTGAAAAAGTATCCGCCTTACCGCGGTACGGAGATGCCCGACCTTATCCTCCTTGACATCAACCTGCCAAAGATGGATGGCACGGAGGTACTCAGCATCATAAAGAATGATCCGGAACTCCGACGCATTCCAGTGATCATGCTCACGACCTCCTCTGCGGAGAAAGACATCCTGGCTTCTTATGACAACCATGCAAATTGTTATATCACCAAACCCGTGGACCTGGACCGGTTTATGGAAGTGGTACGAACCATTGAAGATTTTTGGATCAGTATTGTAAAACTGCCAAAAATTGCATCCTAAAATGTCTGATGATACTCGACCACTAACGATTCTTGTCGTGGAAGATAACCCCGGCGACTTTTTCCTGCTGGGTGAATTTCTGCGCAGCACCGGTCTGGCCATCGGTGAGGTAAAACATGCCGGCAGTCTTGGCGAAGCAAAACAAATCCTCAGCACCGATCCGATCGAGCTGGTCTTTCTTGACCTGTCCCTACCCGATAGTTTTGGGCTGGAATCCTATACCGGTCTGCAGGCATACACGCAGCGCATACCGGTGATCCTGCTGACGGGGCTTTCCGACACCAAGCTGGCCCTGCATGCCCTCGTCTTGGGTGCGCAGGATTATTTGGTAAAAGGGGAGTTCGACGAGCAGCTGCTGTCCCGTGCGATCCGCTACAGTCGTGAGCGTATGCGCAATCTGCTTAATTTGAGGGAGAGCGAGGAACGTTACCGCGAACTCTTTAATAACAACCCCATGCCCATGTGGGTTTTCGATGCACAGAGCTTTCGTTTTCTCGAAGCTAATGGCGCTGCGGTGCAACATTATGGGTATACACATGAAGAGTTTTTGTCAATGACGCTGGCCGACATTCGGGTCAGCGGCCGGCCCGAGGATCTCAAGGAGGAAGTGGCTGCGCTCCGCCATATCCGGGATGGGGTCAAAAAAGGAATTCGCGAACACGTTAAGAAAAACAGGGACATCATTTTT
>Ga0193716_1001220_pt1 | contig 15158 bp, 9 predicted proteins | sample U2c1metaG_FD_145901 | JGI IMG/M metagenome (GOLD analysis project Ga0193716, IMG submission 145901) | Soil microbial communities from a riparian zone of the East river system, Colorado, United States - U2c1 | ecosystem: Environmental > Terrestrial > Soil > Riparian zone | place: USA: East River...
CGCCGGAGCCGCCTTTGCCGCCGGTGCCGCCGAGCAGCCCGCCGCTACCACCCTTACCTCCCGAGGCCCCGGTGCCGCCGGCGCCGCCCGCGGCGCCTGGCCCGCCGTCACCGCCGTCACCGCCGTTGCCGCCATAGCTCTCGACGATGCCATCGCCGAAGCCGCCGCGGCCGCCGTCACCGCCGTCGGCACCGATTCCGCCGGCACCGCCGGCACCGCCGTTGCCGCCCACAGCGGTGCTGCCCGCGGTGCCTGCGATGGCGTCGCCGCCGTCGCCGCCGTTGCCGCCCCCGGCACCGGCACCACCCGCACCTCCCGCACCGCCAAAACCGCCCTTGACAACGGTGAGTACTGGATCGGTTGTTGACAAGCTCGTGCCCTCGCCGCCCTCGCCGCCGGCGACGCCGGGGCCGCCGTTGAGGCCGCCGCCGCCGTTGCCGCCGAACGCAAAGGGGGGACTCAAAGAGGTCTCGCTGCGGGCACCGGTGCCGGCCGTGGAGCCGTTGGGGGTGGGGTTGACCCCGTTCAAGCCCTGTATGCCCTCACCGCCCGCGCCGCCGTCGCCGCCGTTGCCGATCAGCAGCCCGCCGTTGCCGCCGTCGCCGCCGGCCTGACCGGGCGCGCCGTCGCCGCCTTTGCCGCCGTAGCCCCAGAGCCCGGCGTTGCCACCCTTGCCGCCGTTGGCGCCTGCCCCGCCGTTGCCGAACAGGATGCCGCCGTTGCCGCCGTCGCAGGCCGCCCCGGTGCAGTCGGCGGCCGCGTCGGCGCCGTTGCCGATGAAGAAGCCGATGAGGGCGCTGATCGGGTCGGGAGCGGGCGGAACGAGGTTCGGCAGTGCCGCCGCCTGCGCCAACCCTGGCGCGGCCGCGAACGTGGTGGTACCCGTGGATCGGCGGTTGTCGCCCGTCTCGGGGATCAGCGGACCCGTCAGCGACAGCGATCGGCCGAAGGTCGTCGACGCCGTAGACACCCTGGACACAGTCGGCATCCGCCCCGAACTCCACGCGTTGAGCATCGTGCTGACCTGCTCGGACACCGCTACGACCGGAATGGGTCGCGGTGCTCCATTGCCCATCCTGGGGGTGTCACCGATCAGCCACCACGGCAGCGTCAACGCGGCAGGCGCGACGTGCGCCGACCTCGCCGCCGGGACGCTGGGAACAGGACTGTTGAGCTCCGGGGATCCCGCGGATGGCGAGACCAACAGCACGCTGGTGCCGACGATGGCGACCCCGGCCATCGCGAATGGCGCCATCGCCCGTCGCTGACTGCCCGTCCCCCGAGCCTTCTCGTGATTGGTCATTTCGATCCCCTCGACGTCACCACCGGCGTTTGCTGAACTCCGGTCGTGACGCTAGCGACGCCATGGTCGGCGATGTATCGGTGATTTCCCTATTTCGGCGACGTCCCTACACGGCGAACACAGGTAGCGCACCACGCTAGGCATTTGGCCCGGTTCGTCTGAGAATTAGCTGTGGAAGCGCTGCGAGTGCTGGGGGTGATCCGATGGGGTTGGTTGTGAGCCGCCCGGCAGAGTCGCGCGCGGTGGCCGACTTCTTGACCGCGGCCGCACACGGACCCACGGGCCTGTTGGTGGAGGGCGAGGCCGGCATCGGAAAGACCACGCTCCTGCTCGCGGCCGCCGATGATGCTCGTGAGCGGGGGTTTCGGGTCTTGTCGGCGCGTTCGGCAGCCGCCGAGTCGGTACTGGCTTACGCGGTGCTGGCCGATCTGCTCGGCGAGGTTGAGGCAAGCAAATGGGCCGACCTACCAGACGTACAGCGGCTCGCGCTCGATCGGGTGTTGCTGCGGGCCGACACTGACGGGCCGACGACGGATCAGCATGCGGTCGCGGCCAGCTTCCTCGCAGTCGTCGAGAATCTGGCGGACGAGTCGCCGGTGCTTCTGGTGGTAGACGATCTGCAGTGGATTGATACCTCGAGTAGGAACGTTCTCGCGTTCGTTGCGCGGAGGCTGTCGAAGCCGGTCGGCGTGCTCGGCGCGATTCGTACGGACTCTGGTGGTGGCGGGGCGGTCACGTGGCTGCAGTTGCCCAGGCCCGACGCGCTCGACCGGATCACGGTGTCTCCCTTGAGTCTTGGCCGTCTGCACGCGGTGGTGTCGCGGCGCCTGGGGCGGTCGCTTCCACGGTCCACGATGGTGCGGATCCAGGAGATCTCGGCAGGAAATCCGTTCTACGCCCTGGAGTTGGCCAGGGCACCCAACGCCGGGATGTCCAGCACCGAGATGCGTCTGCCCGGCACATTGGCCGATCTGGTGAGCGCCAGGATCGGGAATCTGGCTGCCGACGTTCAAGACGTGATGCTGGCCGCGTCATGTGTCGGCGCACCGACGGTGGAGCTGGTGGCGGCTGCGACTGGTACTGCCGCCGACCGCGTGTTCGAGCTGCTCGAGCAGACCGAGAGCAGCGGGATCATCGAGATCGATGGCAACTGCCTTCGCTTCGAGCACCCGATCCTGGCTCGGGGCGTCTACACCAACGCGGCGTCGGCGCGCCGCAGGGCGATGCATCGGCGGCTGGCCGAAGTCGTCGACGAGCCCGAGCTGAGAGCCAGGCACCTGGCACTTGCCGCCTGTGGTGACGACCCCCGCGCCGTGGCATCGCTCGACGCGGCCGCGGAGATGGCGGGTATTCGCGGAGCACCTGCGGCCGCGGCCGAGCTCCTCGATTTGGCGGCCGGGTTGGGTGGTGACACGTCCGAACGCAGGATTCGTTCGGCGCGTTACCATTTCAGTTCCGGAGACGCCCGACGAGCGCGGGTCCTGCTTGGGGCGAGCATAGCCAGCTCTGCACCTGGCCCGCTGCGAGCGGAGGCGTTGGGCCTCTTGGGCGTGATGGAGATACTCGAGGGAAGTCTCACCGAGGCCACCGGTTTGCTGAAACGCGCTCTCGGCGACAGTGGGGACGATCTCGAGCTGCAGGCGCGGATCCAAGTCCCTCTATCGCTTGCCCTGTTCAATGTCGGCGATCGTGTCGCTGCCGCGCGCAGCGCCGACGACGCCGTCAGTAGCGCCACCCGTGGTGGGCAGCCGCATCTGCTGAGTCAAGCGCTGAGCATGCAGGTGTTGTTGAGGTGCTGGCTCGGAGAAGGCGTCGACGAACCCAGCCTGCAACGCGCCATGGACCTGGAGGACCGGGATGTGGCTACCTCAGCGGTCATTCGGCCTACCATGCACAACGCCATGCTGCTCTCCTTCATCGGGCAGCTGGAGCAGGCCCACGAACAGATGAGCCGCATAGGTAGGCATTACCGCGAGCGCGGCGAGGAAAGCGAACAGGTCTTCGTCGCATTTCACGTTGTGCTGCTGGAGATTTGGCGGGCTGACTTCACTGCGGCCACGGTGATCGCCGACGACGCGATGGAACGCGCACTGCTATTGGATGGTGAGCTCCCACGCGGGATCGCCTTGACGATGCGCGCAGCCATCGCCGCGCACGCCGGTCACGAGCAGGAGGCACGCCGCGACGCAGGAGAGGCGTACGCCGCCGTCGCGTCGTCGGGCTCGGACATCTTGACGGCGTGGCCGACCATGGTTCTGGGCTTTCTCGAGGTGTCCCTCGGCAATTACGAGGCTGCGCTCGAGGTTCTCGAGCCGCTGCTCTCCACCCTCGATCCGGCGGCCACGGAGATCTTCGTTGCGGCGTTCCTTCCCGATGCCATCGAGGCGATGATCGCGTTGGATCTGCTGGCTCGGGCCGAACCGTTGGTGGAGGCGCTCGAGCGCAATGGCGGGCGACTCGACCGGACGTGGATGCTGGCCGTCGGCGCCCGGTGCCGGGCCATGTTGCTGGCTGCCGGGGGTGACGTCGAGGCCGCGCATGGGTGGGCCGAGGCGGCGATGGCCCACCACGACCGCCTGCCGATGCCGTTCGAACGTGCCCGCACCCAGCTCGTGCTGGGCCAACTGGAACGCCGGCTACGCAGGAAGAGCGCCGCCACCACGACCCTGCGCGATGCCGAGCACGCCTTCGATCAGATGGGCGCCGCGCTCTGGGCTGACCACGCTCGCGCCGAACTGGCCCGCGCCGACGTCGCGCACAAGGGCACCGCCGAACTCACGCCGTCCGAACAGCGAACCGCCGAATTGGCCGCCTCGGGAATGGCCAACCGCGACATCGCTTCTGCACTGTTCATCAGCCCCAAAACAGTGGAAGCCAACCTGGCCCGCATCTACCGCAAACTCGGCATCCACTCACGAGCCCACCTCACCCGACACCTCACACCACCCGGGACACCACCCGATCAATAGGGAAATACCCGATACATCGAGCGCCCCTGCGCGCCTACCGTGCGTCAATGCGCGATCCGGAGCCGAGCGATCGGGAGCCTGGTCTGTCGTGCTACCTGGTCGAGTGGTATCCCACCGAGCCATCGGCAGAGGTCCTCGACCGCACCATGGCCCGGCTCCGCCAAGGCACTGAGTCGACGACGGCGGACGGCTCATCGGCCAGAGTGCTCATGACCTTGGCTGTGCCCACCGACGAGGTGATCTTCTGCGTGTTCCTCGCCAGCTCGAGCGACGCCGTCGCCGAGGTGTGTGAACGTGCCGGTTTCCCCGCCGAACGTGTCACCGCCGCGATGGCCGCCTACTGCCGATGAGTTCTCCTGCTGCGCACGGTCTGAACGCCATGAGGAGAATCACCGCAGGCATGTTCGTTTCGCTCGACGGGGTCGTCGAGGCGCCCGACCAGTGGCACTTCCCCTACTTCAACGACGAGATGGGTGCAGCCGTCGACGCGCAACTCGGCGCGGCCGACACGATCCTGCTGGGCCGCGAGACCTATGACAGTTTCGCCGGGGCGTGGCCGGACCGCGAGGCCGACGGCGGTGAAGACGCCGAGTTTGCGAAGAAGCTCGGCGATGCTCGCAAGATCGTGGTGTCGCGCCAACGGCTCGAATTCGATTGGCGAAACTCCGAACAGCTCACCGGCGACCTCGTCGATGCCGTGACTGCGCTGAAGAGTGAGCCGGGTGGCGACATCGCGATGAGCGGGTCCGTTTCGGTGGTCCGCCAGCTGCTGGCCTCAGGCCTGCTCGACGAGCTGCATCTGTTCGTGCATCCGATTGCCGTCCGCACCGGCGCGCGGCTGTTCGACGAGGGCGCGACCATCCCGCTGCGGTTGCTGAGCTCGCAGGCCTTCAAGACCGGAGTGCTGTACCTCGTCTACGCCCGCGACGACGTCGAGCGGACGGGCACCTACGAGGACGCCAAACTGCATCTCGAACAGGACTAGCGCTGGCCTGAGAATGTGGGTTGAATTCGTTTCGTGTCCAACCACTTCACCGGCCTGAGTCTCGGCCCACCACTCGGCGATCAGCGGCTCGACCTCTGCGACCTGTACGCCTTCGAATCACCGGCCGATGCCACCAAGACGGTGCTCATCCTCAACGCCAACCCGCAGGCGGACTTCCTGCACCCTGACGCGATCTACCGCCTCGCCGTCGACAACGACGGCGACCTGCGCAACGACATCGCGTTCAGCTTCGTGTTCTCCGAGCCAGTGGATGGTCGTCAGACCGTCGACGTGTACCTGGCCGTCGACGAGGAGGCCGAAGAGCCCGAGGCGGTTGGCGAGAAGATCTTCGACGCGGTCGAGGTGTCGTTCGGCAAGACACCGAACATCGCCACCTCTGGCAGCTTCACGTTCTTCGCGGGCGCCCGCAGCGATGCCTTCTTCTTCGACTTCGACGGCGTCAAGAGTCTGTTCGACACGTCGGGCACCCGGAACTTCACCTCGTACAATCAGCCGCGCCCCGAAACACCTTGGACGGGAGTCGATTCGAACACCCAGGCCAACGTGTGCTCAATGGTCATCGAGATGCCGACGAGCGCGCTCGGAGCGGCGCCCGACATCAGGGTGTGGGGCCGCTGCAGCCTGCATCGCGACGGCGAACTCCTCCACGTGGACCGGGCCGGACACCCGTCGGTGAGCAGCTTCTTCAACACCGACGAGACCAAGGAGGAGTACAACGCCTCGCTACCGGTGCACGATCGGGAGCGCTGGATCGGGATGTTCATCCACCTGCTCGGCCACACCGGCGGTTACTCCGACGAGGAGGCCGTCGCGGCAATCGACGAGGAGGGCACCCTGCCCGACATGCTCACCTACGACCCGTCGAAGCCCGCGAAGTATCCGAACGGCCGGGTGTTCACCGACGACGTGATCGACTACCGCCTCGGGTTCCTCACCAAGGGCGACTGCCCACCGAGCGGGCTCAGCCCCCATACCGACACGCTTGGTGAGTTCCCGTATCTCGGCACGCCGCACTGACTTCGCTTGGCGAGACGTTGCCCTTGGGTTTGCTGACTGCAAACCCAAGGGGCGTCCCGACGGAGCTCGAACCGCTGCCCCGTACCCCTCGCCGATGGCCCGCCCCGCGGATGTTGCTCGCCTTCTTGTCTGTGGGCGTCTCGGCCCCTACAACGATCCGGAAAGCCTTGCTGCCATACGCGCGCGACGTTAGCGGTGCTTTGACAGAAGAATCGCAGATTCGACAAATTGCATCGATATTTCTGCAGGTTGTACCAGGCACTGATTGATCTGGAGTAGTGACAACGTGACTCTGCAAGGATCGGTGGGCGACATCAAGATCATTTGCTAAAAAATCAACTCCCGCGACAATGTGGAGGTTCTCGTCGGTGGCGATCCGTGCGGTGGGCGGGACCCGTTGCCTGCGCGCCGGTCGGCATCTGGTTTGGCGATGTGTTTACCAGGGCGGTTGGCGCCGTGGCGTTGCTCGCCCGACGTCGCTCGATGCGTGTTCGAGTCCACTAGAATTCCGCGCATGCCGCTGGCCGAAGGTGAGGTGATCGACGGCTACACAATCGTGCGGTCGATAGGTGCCGGGGGCATGGGCGAGGTCTACCTGGCGCAGCATCCCCGCCTGCCGCGGCGTGACGCACTCAAGGTGCTGGCCGCGACGGTGTGCGCCGACAGCGAGTACCGGCAGCGCTTCGAGCGCGAGGCCGACATCGCCGCGACGTTGTGGCACCCGCACATCGTCGAGGTACACGACCGCGGTGACGTCGACGGTCGCCTCTGGATCGCGATGGACTACGTCGAGGGCACGGACGCAGGCGAGCTGCTCACCGAGCGTTACCCCAAGGGCATGCCGCCAGACGAGGTGGTTCGGATCGTGACGGCCATCGGTGACGCGCTGGACTACGCACACCAGCGCGGCCTTCTGCACCGCGACGTGAAGCCCGCCAACATCCTGATCGCCAACGCTGGCGCCCAGGATGAGCGAATCATGTTGGCCGACTTCGGCATCGCCAGGCGCACCGGTGAGACGAGCAACCTGACCGGAACCAACATGACGGTCGGCACGGTGGCCTACGCCGCGCCAGAGCAATTGACCGGCGGCGACGTCGACGGCCGCGCCGACCAGTACGCGCTGGCCGCAACGGCGTATCAGTTGCTCACCGGATTTCCTCCGTTCCACAACGTCAATCCGGCGGTGGTGATCAGCCAGCACCTCACCGCGAAACCGCCGCCGATCGGGAAGCATCGGCCCGAGTTGTCCAGCCTGGGAACGGTCTTCGACAAGGCTCTGGCCAAGGCGCCCGGCGACCGCTACGGCAAGTGCATCGACTTCGCGCGGGCGCTGGCCAGTCGGATCGGCGCGCCAGGCGCACTACCGGACGACTCCGAGGCGACGAGGTTGGCGCCGGTGGCGTCTGGGCCCATCGGGGTGTCGGGCCCGAGGCACTCCAAGCAGCAAGCCGTACCGCCGTCGCCGAAGCGCAAGTTCGTGGTGCCCGCCGCCGTGGCGCTGGCCGTCATCGCGATCGCCGCGGTGGCCTTCGTCGTGGTCGAGCGTGGGCGCAGTCACCCGCCCGCGGCGGCCAAGTCGCCGACGTCGTCCGCGTCGCCTGCGGCGGGAAATGCGTTGCCGGTCATCGTCATTGGCGCCAACTGTGCGACCCTCGGCGCCGCTGGCGTCACTGCGACCGGCGGGCCTGCCTACTGCGCGCATCTGCCGACGGTCGACAAGGCGATCTGGTCGCTGTACCCGGGCGAGGTCTCCAGTCCGACGGTAACGCCGGGCCCGAACGACGAGGTCTACCCGTCGGAGACCGAGGCGCCGGTACTGGTCTGCATGGAGCAGACCGGCCAGAGCCAGCTGGACTGCCACGACGACATCCTGCAGAGCAACAACGGTAGTTCCGCGAGTGTGTCGCCGACGGCGACCACCAGTCCGTCGCCCTGATGCGGCGCACGACGGAGCGAAGTCAAGTATCGCGATAGACCTCACGGCGGTGCGCAACCCGAATCACGAGGACGGTCAGGACGCCATCGTCGATTTCGTAGAGGATCCGGTAGTCGCCCGTCCGAACCCGCCAGCGGTTTCGCTGGCCTACCAGTTTCGTCGCCTTGGGCGGTCTCGGGTTCTCCGCCAGTAGTGCAATGGCACCTTCGATGCGAAGGCGATCGCGCTTCTCGATCGCGTCGATCTCCCGTTGGACGCGGCGCGTCTTGCGGACCTCGTAGTTCACGCGATGCCGAGGTCCCTCTTCACTACTTCCCAGGGGATCGTGTCGTCATCTTCAGCGGCGTCGTGTTCGGCCAGCGCCCGGTAGTCATCCGCATCGTCGAAATCGTCCAGGAGTGCCTCGAACGCCTCATAGCCCATGAGCACGGCGACGGGCTGACCGTGTCGGGTCAGCTTGATGGCCTTGCCATGGGCTGCGAGTTCGTCGACCACTGCCGCCAACTGTTCTCGCAACTCCGACACCGGAATGCTGCCTGTGGACGCCATGACAAAATTGTACAACCACGTACATAAATATTGTACGGATGGCGACTAGATCTCGGGGATCCCCAACCAGCCGTCGACCTCGAACCGGTCGCCACGCGCCACGATCGTCGCGCCGCCGTGTCCCGGGTAGTGCGCCGGGATCACCATCGCGCGGGCCCGCGCCGCCTCGGTGAACACCCGCTTGCGGGTCACCACCGCTGCCTCGGCATCGACGTCGAAGGCGCACGGATCCTGCGGCCGGGAGATCTGGATCGGGCAGTGCGTCAGATCGCCGACGAAGACTGCCGACTGGCCCGCTTCGAGCCACAGCACCGACGCCCCAGGGGTGTGCCCAGGCGCGGGCCGAAGCCGCAGCGACTCACTGATCTGTAGGTCGTCCGACCACAACTCCGTCTGATCCTGCACCGGAAATATGCTGTCGTCGAACAGGATTCGCCTGGCCTCGTCGGCGCCCGGCCCGGCGGGTCCGAAGAATCGGTAGTCCGCCTCCGGCATCAGATAGCGCGCGTTCGGGAACGTGGGCACCCAGGCCCCGCCGGAGAAATGAGTGTTCCAGCCGACGTGGTCGATGTGCAGGTGCGTGTTGACCACCACGTCGACGTCGGCGGGGTCGACGCCCGCGGCGTGCAGCGCGTCCATGAAGCCGGTATTCAGCTGGTGCATCGGCGGCATGTTCGGGCGATCGCGGCCGTTACCCACCCCGGTGTCCACCACCACGGTGAGGCCGTCGACCTCGACGACCCAGGTCTGCATCGCGATCTTCCACAGATCGGCCTCGCGGTCCCAGAACGCGGGGTCGAGGAGTTCGGCGTCGTCCTGCCACGCTTCGGCGGGCGTCGCGGCGAACAGCGAGGTCCGCATCTCCACCCGCGTCTCCACCACGCGCGTCACCGTCGCGCGTCCGATGCGGGCGGTATCGGTCACGGCTTGATCCGGATCCTTCCGGGGCTGTACAGCCCGCTGCGGGTCGCGGTGCCGAGCTCGATCTGGGCGGGCTGGGCCTTCTCGACGGTGTCGAACTGGCGCAGCGAGCCCCAGTCGCGGCCCCAGTCGTGCGACAGGTACGTCGACATCAGGTGCGCGCGCAGCAGCAGGTCCGTGATGCCGAGCAGGCCGCCGTTGAGGCCGTCCTCCCAGCTGTCGGTGTCCAGCTTCTTGGCGTTGTAGTCAGGCGTGATGCGGTACTTCGGGACCTCGGTGACGCCGTCGGCGTGCAGCATCGGCTGCTGGCACGGGAACGCCAGTCCGACTGCCCAGTCCAGCAGCACGGGCTGGTCCGAACCGATGTACTCCTGCACCGTCCGCAGTTCCGGAACCCGGGGCGGTGTCACGGCGATCCAGTCGCCGGGCGTTAGGGACATGTCCTCGGCGATCACGCGCACCGCCGTCGCGTCGGCTGGAATCTCGGACCGGTCGTAGCGCAGGTTGCGCCACGACGGGATGGGCCCGATGTCGTAGGGCTCTACCCTGCCGGCGGGAACCAGCGCACCGCCGGGGCCGGGCCGCGCGTACTCCAGCGCCACCGTCTGGCCCTCGGTGTGGCCGTTGAACACGCTGTTGCCGGTGACGTTGCCCGCGGCGGTCACCACCACCAGCGGATGCGCGGCGTCGGGAGCGGGCAGTTGATACCAGGCCGATGCAAGGCGGCTCTCCTGTTGCGCCCCTTGGACATACGTCCCTGCGAGTGGCACTCGCTTCGGGTCAAGTCCGTAGGGCAGTGGCACGGTGGATCCGTTGATCCCCGGCGAGGTGAGCTTGACCGGCGCGTCCCAGTCGTAGTCGGTGCCGGGCGCGGGGTTGGTCAGCCGGATCGCCTCGGCGACGATGTGGTCCGGCACGCCGCTCGGGGTGAACCCGACGGGGTTCGCCCCGCCGAGCGGTCCGAGCGGACCGTAATTGCCAGGAAGGGGTTGCAGGAAACCGTCATTGGAGTCCGGTTCGACCAGAACGTAGTCGGCGAGGCCGCAACCCCCCGCGAACGCGCGCAGGTTCGACGAGGCGTTGGTGTAGGTCGGGTACTGGCGCACCACCCCGACGAACATCGATCCGACGAACACCACCACCATGACGGCGGCGGTGATCGGAATGGGTGCAGCCGTCACCCATCGCGAGACCTTGCCCTCCGGTCTGTCGCGGGGTGCGACGTGCAGCCAGAACGCCCACAGTGCGGCGATGGCGAACAGTACGAAGAAGATCGTGCTGACCGTCATCCCGGCGATCTTGGGCATTGCGTTGTTGAACGGCACGCCGTAACTGGAGACGTACCACCAGCCGTTGGTGGTGGCGAAGCACAGCGCCAGCAGGAACAGCACTGCTGCGGTGAACGCCATCCGGTTGCGCGCCGAACGCAACACCACCCGGGACACCAGCACGGTGCCGAGCGCGGCCATCGCGGCGCCGACCGCGGCGAACAACCCGAAGTGGTGCACCCACTTGGTCGGGGTGAACATCAGGAAGAACATCGTGCCGAAGATGACGCCCATCAGCCGCCAAGCCGGCCCGCGGGCCACGCCGGCAACCCGCTTGCGCCGCAACATGATGAACAGTGACGCGAACAGGCTCAGCGCGGTGATGAAGAAACCGAACCGGCGCGACAGCGAGCCGTCGACGGTCGGCAGGAACAGATAGTAGTAGCGCAAATTCTCGGTGTACCACGGCTGGCTCGGGCCGATGGCGGTGCGAAGCCTGGTGGCCTCCAACACCGTTGCCAAGGTCTGGTCGGCGAACACCACGGCGAGGATGACGGTGCCTGCGGCGAGCAGTGGCAGCACCAGAGGCCATGTGCCAACCACGCGGTGGCGCCGCACCAGGATGCGCAGCAGCGGACGGCCACCGGCCAGCAGTGCGGCGACGGCGATCAGGCCGGTCGGCTGGATGCCGAGCGTGAACGCCGCCGTCGTGATCGCCAGCGCCGCAGGGGTGAGCCGCCCGGAGATGATCGCCCGCTCGATGAGCACGTAGGTGATCAACGCCCCGGCGGCGATCTGCCCCTCGGGCCGAAGGCCGTTGTTGAACGGCATCCACGCGGCCAGCAGTACCAGGCCTGCCGCCCACAGCGCGGGGCGACTGGTCGACACTGCGGGTCCGAGGCGGGGTAGTACCTCGCGGGACAGCAGCAGCCAGCAGACCAGCGCACAGATCAAGTCCGGCAACCGCATCCAGATACTGGCGTCGCTGACGTGCGTCATCAAGGCCAGCAGGTTGTAGAACCAGCCGAACGGATCCTCGGGGCTGCCGAACCAGCGGAAGTAGTTCGACATGTAGCCCGCATGATCGGCGATCCGGGCCATCTGCAGGATGTAGCCGTCGTCGGACGAGTTCGCGCCGAGCACGTGCCAGAGCAGGAAGCCGCCGACCACGACGACGTCGACCGCGGTGAATGTCCGCCAGCGCGACGGGATCACCCGTTGCATCCGTCTGCCGTCGAGTTGGTCGAGGCGCCACACGGCGACCAGCGCGACGATGGTCGCGATGATGGCAAGCACCATCGCGGTCAGCTTCAGCGCGGTCGGCGTCGTGGTGTACCTGGTGTCGATGGTCGCCGACAGTGAAAGTCCCTGCGGCGCAGCACCGGTCAGGTCGGTGAACACGCCGACGATCGCCGGTCGCAGGTTCGGGTCGGCGAAGCCGCTGCGCAGCGGCTGCCCTGCGGTCGGCCCCGAGGTGTACGTCAGTCCGACGAACGTAGCGAACGTGCCTGCCTCCGAGGAGGTGATCTCGATGCGCTGACATTCGGGCGAAATGACCCGCGCCCTCGGCACACTGGAGACCACAACGTTGCGGTCGGTGACGTCGACCCGGGTGCTGCTGACGTTGACGAACAGCCCGTTGAGCGCGGCCTGCTTGCCGTCGGCGGGTGCGGTGCCGAACACCATGCCGCCGGACGGTGGCATCTGCCGGATGACGTCGCACGGCACCGTCGCCGACATGGTGACCGGCGTGAAGGTGATCAGCGGCGCGGTGACGCTGTTCAGCTGCCCGGCCTGCGGCCAGTTCAGCGTCGCCGTGGTCTGCACTACCGGCAGCAGCGGGGTGAGCACCGCGCACACGAAGCCGATCAGGCCTGCGATCATCGCGACCCACCGGGTCACCTTGACGTCGCCGGTCCTGACGTCCGTCGTTGCCCCGGTCGTCGTTGCCCCGGTCATGGCAGTGCCCTGATCGGGCCGGAGCGACTCCAGCCGAACACTCGTTCCGTGCCCTGGTCGATGACGGCGTTGGGTGCATCCTGCTCAGGCACCACCCGTTCGTAGCGCTCGATCGAGCCCCAGTCGCGGTACGGGTCGTCACGCAGGTAGCTCGGCACCGACGTGGTGCGCAGCAGCGCCTGAATGAACAGGAACGGGCCGCCGTCCTCAGCCGACTGCCACATGTTCGACGAGATCACCACCTGCTTGAAGTTCGGAAGGACCCGGTAGTCCGGCAGCTCGGCGACGCCGAGGTGCTCGGTGAACGGCCGCTGGCACGGGAAGTTGGCGGTGGTGGCGATGTCCATCAGCACCGGCGCCTGCGAACCGAGCAGCTGCTGTGCGGTCTCGGTCACGGGCACGCGCGGCGGGGTGAAGGCGAACCACTGGTCGGTGCTCAGGTTCGGGTCGTCGGCGACGATGCGCGCCACGTTGGCCTCCGGCGGCGCCCATGCCAGCGGGAAGCGCAGGTTGCGCCAGGCGTTGCCCGGCGTGATGTCGATCGGCTGCACCTCGCCGAGCGCGTCGAAACCACCGTCGGGCTTGGCGACGCCCCACTGCAACTTGAGCGACTGGCCGTAGTGGAAGCTGCCGTCCTCCTCGTAGGACCAGATGGCGCCTGCGGCGGCGACGGTCACCAGTGGGCGGTCGGGGGTGCGGGGCGGCAGCTGGTACCACGCGGACGTCGCCTTGGCGGCGGCCGTGTTCTCGTTGAAGCTGCCCATCACGGGGGTGCGCGCCGGGTCGAGTCCGAACGGCAGGAACACTCGCGAGCCGTTCACCCCGACGGGGCCGTATCCGCCGCCGGTGCCCGCGGCGAAGCCGATGCCGACGCTCGGCTTGTTCGGGGAGCCGTCGGAGTTGACGGTGCCGGGGTTGGCGACGACGGGTTCGGGTGGCTCAAGGGTGTCGCTGACGCCGTTCGGCGTGAAGCCGGCCGGGTCGGTCCCGCCAAGCGGGCCGTCGGGGCCGAAGGTTTGGCCGGGCACCGGCTGCAGCATGCCCGCGTTCGTATCGGGTTCGACGAGCACGTCGTCGGCCATCGCGCAGCTGTCCTTCGACAATCCGGAGGCCAGGGCTTCGGCGTTGGCCTTGGCTGTGGTGTAGGCCGGGTAGCGACCCGCCGCGCCCTTGGCCATCGATCCGACTTCGAGCAGCACCATCAGGGTCGCCACGACCAGCAGCGGGGTCGACGCCAGCACCCGGTTGCGCCGGGTATTGCGTACCTCGGTCTGCCCGGTGTAGTCCATGCGGAAGTGCAGCCAGCCGGCCAGCAGACCCGTGACGATTGCCAGTCCAAGGAACATGTTGGTCACCGGCTGCCCTGCGATCACCGGTTGCTTGTCGAACCACGGCACGCCGTAGTTGCCGACGTAGAAATAGGCGTTGAGGCCCGAGGTCGCCCAGGCCAGGGCGAAAAGCAGCGCGGTGACGTACAGCGCGAGGTTTCGGCGGCTGTGCAGCCCGATGCGAGAGAACGTGAACGCGGTGACGGCTGCGAGCGCGCCGCCAATGCCCGCGAAGACGCCGAATTGCACGGCCCACTTGGTCGGCGTGAACGTCAGCAGCAGCAGGCCGACGGCGACCGCGCCGATCAGCCGCCACACCGGTCCGCTGGCCATACCGGGCAGGCTGCCGCGGCGCAGCAGTACCGCGACCATGCCGAACAGGCACAGCAGCAGCACCAGCACGGCGAAGCGCCGACTCAGCGTTCCGTCCGCGCTCTTCTCGACCGTCAGGAAGTAGTAGCGAAGGAAGTCCTGGTACCAGGGGATGGTCGGGCCGACGGCGTACTTGATCCTGGCGGCCTCGGCGACGGTGGCCAGGGTCTGGTCGCGGAACACGATCACGAAGACCAGCGCCACTGACGACGCCAGCGCGGCCAGCGGTGCCAGGATCCCGTCCTCGGCGCGGCGACTCTGGATGATCCTGGCGACGGCCCTGGCTCCGACGAGCAGCGGAGCGAGCGCGATCAGACCTTGCGGGGCCAGTGTCACGGTGAACATCGCGACGACGATCGCCGCGCAGGCGGGCCACACCCTGCGGGCGCCGATGGCGTACTCCATCAGCACCCAGGTGAACAGTGCGCCGAACGCGATCAGCGGTTCGGGGCGAAGGCCGTTGTTGAACGGCAGCCAGCTGGCAAGGAACACCGCGCCTGCGGTCCACACCGCGATCCGGTTCACGG
>Ga0193716_1001221_pt1 | contig 15142 bp, 19 predicted proteins | sample U2c1metaG_FD_145901 | JGI IMG/M metagenome (GOLD analysis project Ga0193716, IMG submission 145901) | Soil microbial communities from a riparian zone of the East river system, Colorado, United States - U2c1 | ecosystem: Environmental > Terrestrial > Soil > Riparian zone | place: USA: East River...
GAAGAGGCCTTTGTCGGAGATCAAATAAACAACGCCGAAGATGTTCTCAGCTTTTTCAATCTTGGCCGAGGACTGAAAAAGTGCAAATGCAGCCGAAGGTTTCATAGGACCCCCGATATAGACCGGGTCGGAGCGGTCTTTCGCGGCCTTGAGATCAAGAACTTGAGAAAGCGGCACATCGGTGCGCCGGTTGAGAAATAGTCCGACTACGCCATTATCATCGTAGTGAACTAGCAGGATTACTGTTTCAACGAAACGCGGGTCGCCGAGGCCGCGGCTCGCGACGAGCACCTTTCCAGTACCTAAATCTTTGGGGTTCTTGAATTGAATCGGAAGAAGTGACGCCGGCAGCAATTCGCCTTTCCTGCGGAATGCCTTGAGCCATCGACTTGGCTTGTTTGCCGGCCAGCTGCCGTACCAAGACAATGCCGGAGCGGCAGGCGCAGGAGCGCGCAACAACGTATTCGGCTTCGGTACATTAAATTCCGCCTTGTAAACGTTGACCCTTCCGGGCTCCGCCAAGGCAACGATCGCGAACAGCATTGCGAACAGCAACCCTTTGCGCAGCGACATGATCGGTATCCTTCCCAAAGGAGATTATCCGATTTTTTCTGGAGGTCCGACCCGAGATTTCTGTTGTCTCCGCTTTCCGATCACTCTGGACCTCGAACCTTCTGGCACGTCAGGACCTCAATGCAGGGCCGTCATAGCCCTCTTCGAGCGCGTCGACGGCAATTCGCGGAAGCTTTCAATACTATAGATCGTCATAATAGTACCGAACCGCAAGCTGCTCAGGATTAAGGCGCATGGGGCCGCAGACCTCACCTATTGAGGATAAAACTCGGATCGCGAGAGTGTTGTCGGCCAACCGGCATTTAACGAAAGTTAATGTCCGGTTGGGTGGTAATCCGGGCGGAATGGTGTTGCGCCTTCGAAAACCCAGCTGCCGGCTACTTACCGATCCGCCCTATTTTATGTAGATGTATAACCGGCCTTTCCTCCAACATTGCAGACTCATTCACAAGTGGACGACTTGCCGCCTCCTCGATCGAAGTAACGGCTTCAGTGCAAGCAGCGTGAGCGGAGACTCTTCTTTTGATGTATTGTTCCTCCTACGACGAGGTTTTAACGTAGATGCCGAGCGAAGTCGTACGCCGCTCGTTGCTGATATTGACCGCTCCTGCTTTAATTTGGAACCGGTTCAATTTTCTGCTTACAAGTCCGATGCGAGGGTCTTTCTTCGAGGCACAAGATCACCATGACACAGTCCCTGGCTCCGACGCGGCGGGCATTTCTGCGGGACGCCGCGTTGTTGACTGTTGCCGCATCGGCCAATGCGCTCCCGACCTCCCAAGCTCCGGACATGTTTGTTCAGACGGTTCTTGGCCCAATCCCATCCTCCAAACTAGGGGTCACCCTTGTTCACGAGCACGTCATGTGTGATTTCGTCGGCGCAGCGCAAACCAACCGACATCGCTGGGAGGTTGAAGCCGTGGTCAAACGGATGCTGCCCTTGCTCATGCAGTTGAAGGAACGTGGGGTGACGGGATTCGTCGACTGCACACCGGCCTACATCGGGCGTGAGCCGCGAGTGTTGAAGCAGTTGGCCCAGGAAACCGGGCTGCATATCATCACGAACACCGGCTATTACGGTGGCGCGGACGATAAATTTGTGCCGAAGGATGCTTACAGCGCAACGCCGGATCAGCTCGCTGACCTCTGGGTGGAAGAGGTAGCACATGGCATTGAAGACACCCGGGTGAAGCCTGGCTTCATCAAGATCGGTATCGATGAGATCAAAGGTAGCGCGGATCGGCTTTCGCCCATTGATGAAAAACTCGTGCGGGCTTCTGCGCGTGCGTCTCGACGGACCAATTTAGCGGTGACCTGTCACACCGGAGGTGGGCAGGCAGGCTTAACAGCGACGAAGATCTTCATCGAAGAAAGAGCCGATCCAGGCCGCTTTATCGTTGCTCATTCTGACGGCCATGGGCTGCCGATCAACCGAGCGGTGGCCGCACTTGGCGCGTGGGTCTCCTTTGACGGGATCGGCAGGCAGCCACTCGAATCGCACCTCAAGCTGGTCCATGCCATGACGGAGAAACATACCAGCCGCCTGCTCCTCTCACAGGACAGCGGTTGGTATTGGGTCGGCCAGCAGAATGGAGGAAATGTTCGCGACTTCAATTACATGACCGATGTGTTCCTACCCGCTTTGCATAACGGTGGTATCAGCGAAGCAACTATTCGAAAACTCACGGTAGAAAACCCGGCCAACGTATTTGCTACTCGTCTTCGCCGAGAGCGCACCATGTAAGGTCCCGCGAAGCGATGCTTAGATGAAAGAGCCGCAAGCTTGGTGCCGTCTCGGACTTCGCGGAAGAGGCAATCTTCGCCAGCCTGAGAGGATCTATCTCTAGGCGATGGCAGGTTAAGCTAACCCGCCTCTCGGCATAAAACAGTACAGCAAGTTCTTGTATCCAGGTCAGTCTAAACAAGAATTAGTCCGCAGAAGGGGACCCGATGAAACGCATGTGGACGATCATAGGGGTAGGCGACGTGCCGGGCAGCTTGAAATGATACCAGGCGCTGTTCGGTCAGCCATCTACCCTTCCTGCCCATGATTACTTTGGGCAAATCCTCGATTCCGATGGAACTGTTTTGCTCAGCCTCCACGAGTGGGGCGCTCACGAGCATCCGTCATTGATGAGCCCCGATTACGGGAGACCCGGTAACGGGCTCCTATTGTTCTTCCGTGTCGATGATTTCGACCTGTCGCTTCAAAGAGCACGCTCTCTCGTCACTCGGCTCGAAGAGGAGCCACACGTGAATCCTAACACTCAAACCAAAGAGTTCTCGCTCCGAGATCTGGACGGATATTACGTTACGATCAGTGCGCTCTCTGCCGGCTGACAAGGCGCTGCAGCGCCGCCCGCGCTCGCTCCCCTCGCGGGGCAGCTCTTGTCGTCTGATCGCCCATTCCAATAGGGAACGTATCGTGGAGTTTGATTATTCTGATCGTGTCACAGGCAAACTGGAATTTCGTCCAAGTGGACGTATAACCGGCTATCCGGAAATCTGTCTAGATCGGAAACGCGCTAATGAGATGGTCGGCCGCTTGCCCTTCCGAGTCGAACTCGTTGGGGAGCAAGCTGTGACAGGAGGATCATCGACATGCAGATTCACTCGATCGGTATTGACCTGGGTGAGACGATCTTTCATCTAGTCGCGCTTGGAGCTGCTAGGTACACGGCCAACACGGCCAACGGATTGCTGATCGGTGCCCGACTGGATCGGCTTGACGCCAGAACCCACAGGAATATCGTCGTGGTTGCGATGGCCAACAAACTCGCACGTATCGCCTGGGCTGTGCTATCCAGCGGCGCTGAGTACCAACCGACGGCCATAGCCCTGTAATCAGCGCGGAAAAGACGCCTTCGGTTTGGAAGCGCTACAACGAAGTCTGCACAGCGCAGCAAGGACGAATACATTTGCGCAGACCTGTCTTCTCGACCAAACGACGCTCTTGAATTCAGGAGTAATTTAGCAGAAGTACGAAGGTTTTCGTTGACAAATACGAAATAGTTCGTATATTGTCTCGTCCATGATGAAGACCAAAGAAACAATCAGGCCGACGGAAGGAGAGTTGGAGATACTTTCCGTCGTTTGGGAGCGCGGATCGGCTACGGTCCGCGAAGTGTATGAGGCGAGCAGCGCCGAGCGACCGATGGTGTACACCGGCGTGTTGAAGCTAATGCAGATCATGGCGGACAAGGGGCTGGTGATCCGAGACGAGAGTGCTCGCGCGCATGTGTATCGCGCCGCGGTGGAGAAGGACGAGACGGAGCGGCGTTTTGTGCGCGATCTGAGCCGGAGGTTGTTTGCCGGAAGTGCGGCGCAGCTGGCTTTGCGAGCACTTGAGATGGAGCCTGCCAGCGAAGAAGAGGTGGCCGAGATTCGCAAGCTGCTGGCGCGGCGGAGACAGGAGGCTGGCCGATGAGTGTCCTGAACTGGGTACATTCGGGAGAGGTGGTGGCACTGGGGTGGACGCTGCTGCATTTCTGCTGGCAGAGCGCGATCATCGCGCTGCTGTATGCGCTGGTGGACCGCTGCCTCTTTCGTGCAACGACTGCCGTGCGCTATGGGGTGGCGATGACTATGCTGGCGCTGATGCCCCTTGCGGCGATCGCAACGTTTATCGAGCAGGAGCGGCTTGTCGTTCACCTCGATCAGGGTGAACAGACATTTGTGGCATCCCAGATTGGAAGTCTGCATACGACGATTGCAATGGAGGCTCCGTTTGTAGCTCCGGTGATGGCTGACAGCGAGCTTTGGATTGCAGGGCACGCAGACCGGCTGATGCCCTGGATCGATGGTGTGTGGCTTGCGGGCGTTTGCTTTCTGGCGTTGAGGGCTGCGGGTGGATGGTGGCGGTTGAGGTCGTTGCGGCGCAATGCGCAGGTTGCGGTGCCGCCGGCCGTGCAGCGGAGCTTTGCGAAGGTGGTCCGGCAGTTACGCCTGGTACAGCCGGTGGTGTTGCGGGTGTCGCGGGAAGTGATCTCACCGATGGCGATGGGGATATGGCGGACCTCGGTGATCCTTCCGCTGAGTGTGGCTATGTCGCTTCCGGCGGAACAACTGGAGGCGGTGCTGGCGCATGAGCTGGCGCACATTCGCCGGTGGGACTATTTTTGCAATTTGCTGCAGACGGCGATTGAGTGTCTGTTCTTCTTCCATCCTGCTGTGTGGTGGATGAGCAGGCGGACGCGAGAGTTGCGCGAGGTTTGCTGCGACGAGATTGCGGCGCGGACCTGTGCCAATCCGGGAATTTATGCAGAGGCCCTGCTGCAGATGGAGGAGCTGAGGGCAGAGCATCTGCAACTGGCGGTTGCGTTGCATGGGAACGGTGGAACGCTGATGAACAGAATTCGGAGAGTGATGGGAGAGAGAACAATGGAGTATGGATCAATGAGTGTTGTGCGTGTTGCGGCTGCGGGTTTGGTGGTGGCGGGCCTTGCGGTTGCCCCGCATGTGGCGAAGGGCCTGAAGGCGGAGCCGGCGGGAGCCCACATTATTGTGGGGGAGAAGGTTGTTCCAGTACTGATGGCACCGACTGCCAGTGGCCACGCTGCGGTGTCGGCTCCAGCAGCTCGCAATGAGAGTGCGGGCGTAGAAGAGAGCCAAGCTGTGCCAGCTCCTGCGCCAGCAGCTATTCCCGTGGCAGAGGTTGCGCCAGCGCCGGCTGCTATGCCAGCTCCGATGCCGCATCCTCTGCCGCGTGACGAAGAGATGCAGGATGCAGAGAACGCGAGCGGGAAGTATTATCTACAGAAGATGCGTGACGCGGGCTATCCGCTGGACCTCAATAAAGATCTGGACACGATCATCTCGCTTCGCTCCGTTGGGGTAACTCCGGAGTATGCGAAGGCGATGGCGCAGGCTGGGATGGGAACCCCTACGCTGAAGGAGCTGGTGGCGCTGAAATCGGTTGGTGTGACTCCAGAGTATGTTGCCGGGCTGAAGGGGTCGAACGCTGCTCCCACGAACTTCAAAGATGTGATCTCCGAGAAGTCCGTCGGAGTAACACCGGAGTATGCCAAGGCAATGGCGGCGACGGGTTTAGGGACCCCGACGATGCATGACCTCATCGCCATGAAGTCACAGGGCATCACGCCGGAGTACGTTGCGCAGATGAAGGCGGGAGGCATTACTCCTGAGAACCTGCATGAGCTGATCGCTCTTCGGTCTATGGGAGTGACGCCGGAGTATGCGAAGACGATGGCGGCTGTCGGGATGGGAACGCCCACCACACATGATCTCGTCGCGATGAAGTCGCAAGGCATCACGCCTGAATATGTGGCCCAGCTGAAGGCTGGAGGGCTTGCGCCTAAAGACCTGCACGAGCTGATCGCTCTTCGGTCCGTAGGCGTGACACCGGAGTATGCGAAGGGAATGGCGTCGGCAGGTTTTCAGGGGCTCTCGACGCATGACCTGGTCTCGCTTAAAGCGCAGGGAGTGACGCCAGAGTATGTTCGCTGGATCAAGACGACGTTTCCGAACGCCGATATACAAGAAGTGCGTAAGGCAGCGGTGTTTCACATCGATGAGGAGTTTATCAACAAGGCCAAGGCGCACAGCTTCAACAATACCGATCTGGACAAGCTCGTGAAGCTGAAGATGACTGGTCTTCTGAACTAACTCGCTATTGAAGGATGGGTTTCATGTAGTCATGGACTGCATCAGGAGATCTTTGCGCCAAAATGAGCCGTTTTGAGGAGAGATGACATGAGGGTTATTGCTTTCGCGGTGTTTTTGCTGGGATGCTCGACGGGGTTTGCGCAGACGCTGTCCGGGCTTTGCATGCTTTCGCAGCGCGCGGACGTGTCTGACAAGGGTCAACTGATGCTGGCGCGGACCGACTGCGATAAGGCTTCAGATAGCTGCTCGGACATGAATAACTCGTCGATCGAGTGGAGCCGGTGGACGGGCGTCTCCGCGGAGATGCTACAGAAGCTGGGCACGACACTGACAGCGCGGATGAGCGCTGAGCCGGGCGAGCTGACGTGCAACGGCAGCGTCCACGACGGAGTGCTGAGCGGGCGGTACCAGTTCACGCCGAACGAGGGGTTCGTGAAGGAGATGGCATCGATGGGATTCGATGGCATCACGCCGAGGAAGGAGCTTGGGTTTCTGATGCTGGATGTAACGACCGCATGGGTGAAGAAGATGAAAGGGCTTGGCGTGACAGAGCTCTCGACGAACAAGCTGATGGGCCTGAGGGCGCTGCATGTAACGCCAGAGTACATTCGTGCGATGTCTGCAGCGGGATATCCGGAGCTGCGGGCGGGAAAGCTGACGGAGATGAAGGCTGTGGGGGTAACGCCGGAGAAGGTGCAGGAGGCGAAATCACTGGGCTTTACGCCTACGGAACACGAACTGGTCCAGATGAGCATTTTTCATATCGACAGGCCGTTTGTAGAACGGATGCGAGCGCGAGGCCTGAATGACCTGACGCTGGACAAGCTGATCAAGATCAAGATCTTCAAGGTTGACGAATAGGCGACTTCAAATGCGTTTCAGGAAGGAGGAGCGATGTTTCTTGAACGAACTGCTGCATATGTTCTTGCTGTTGCGGGCGTCTTTCAGACGCTACTTCCTTCGCGGACTATCAAACCACACTGCTGGCGAAGCATTGATGTACAGATAGGACGGCTTCACATGCAAGCGAGGAACGAGGCTGATTCCGCTACGCGGATGCCACTGCTGCACGGCTGGAAGAAGGTGCCCCAAAGGCTAGAGATCTGCGTAAACGACAGCGATTGCATAACGGCATGGTTGGACGGAGCTTCGCACACTTGGATGATCTCCAAGGATGAGAACGGAGAGACGCCCTCTGGTGACTGACCTGTTGCCATCTATTCTCAATTGATGCCAACAGGCCAATGGACTCACCGAAAACAAAGGGACTCAGTTAGTTCTGACAAACGCGTGTGATGACTGAAGCAGGGACGTCTAGCGCTTTTTCCTTTGAACCCAAGTCGTCATGCAGCGGTAGTCTTGCACGACCGTGGTCTTCAATGGGTCCACAAGTATGCTGTCCATCTCCTCCGTGAGTTCCATAAGCATTTCTTCATCTGCCAGGAACCACTCAGAACCATCTCCCACCAAAAACCGACCTCCCTGTACTCGCTCGAACTCCATGCCAATCCTCGAACCCAGGCGGCAGAACAGCATTCCTCCAGGCCTTAGAACTCGCCACAATTCTGCCAGCATCGTCCTGAAATGCTCCTCATCTCGAGCAAAGTGAAGAACCGAATTACAGATCACAACATCGACAAAGGCATCTGGGAAGGGTATCTGCTCAATGGAAGCAATTAGAAAATTTTCTACTGGGAGTCCGGTCCCCAGCGAAGCGGAGAGCCGTCGTACGTGCTCTACGCCATCGCGGTCCAGGTCGAGTGCAAATATCTCGCAGCCTTCGCGCAGTAGATGAACCAGATTGCGCCCATATCCGCACCCAGCATCAAGAACACGCATTCCAGGTGCGATATTCCCTCGTAGAATTTGATCGAAAACGTAAATGTCAATGTGTCCGAACTGCTCTTGAATATTTAATGCCATGCTTGCATCATCTCAGCTGCTGGTTATTTGCGTTGACTGATTGAATCGGTCACTTCCCACAAGCCCGACATCCCGGTACTAATTCGTTCTCGATAGTGATTTGGCGATTTGTCACCAATCGAGAACAGATTGCCATGATGCCCAGCCCCGCAGCCAAAGTCAGAATCCTCCACTTCAAATACCTCCGCCATTCAGACATGGCCTCGGTTTTGATGACCACGTTTGAGATATTCACTAGGGTTAGCCCCAACGACTCTCTTGAACGCCTTACTGAACGCAGCGTCGGAATCGTAACCGACCAACCGAGCGACGTCTATGAGCTTCTTGTCACGCTGCTGGAGTAGCTGCATCGCCTTCTGCATCCGCCACTCGGTTACATATTCCAGTGGTGTTTGTCCGAGTAGTTCTTTAAAACGGACTGCGAATGCGGAGCGAGACATGGTCGCCGCTGCGGCCAGGGATTCGACTGTCCAGGGTGTATTCACACTGTCGTGAACGGCACTCAGGGCAGCGCCTACCTGTGGATCGAAAATTGCACGAAGCCATCCTTTGTTGCGCCACTCCACTTCCGACGCGATATGCGCCCTGAGTGCCTGAATGAACAGAACCTCGCCTAGTCGATTCGCAACGACTTCAGATCCCGGCGCCTGTTCTGCCATTTCTGACGCCAGCGCCTGCATTGTGTTGTGAAGAGCAAGCGTGTGGACGTGATCGGCCTTGATCAGAATGAAGCGCGGCAATAACTGAGTGATTGGCTTCAGTCTGGCACGATCGAAACTCAGGGACCCACATACGATCGTCGTCGGTGCGCCACCACCTCCATAATGAGCGACATTGCTGTTGGCTTGAGCCCCAATCTCGCGGAAGGTTGACCTTGGACGTGTTCTCGGGCTGTCGCGCAAAACAATCGAAGTCCCCGGGGCCAGCAAAAAGCAATCACCACCGGTGAGGGGAATCGGCTCTGGAATCCTTTCCACACTCAGCCAACAATTGCCGCGTGAAAGCATGGCGAAGTGCGCCAAATCCGTGGGTGACATCTTTTGGGAAGGCGTGACTTTTTCTTCGGTCTGGTTTTCCTGTTTTACCCCCCACGGGGCTGTGGCCTCGAGCCTGTGCAGACCGAAAGCGGTTACATGCATCGTTCTAAAGATGTCGGTTATAGGATCCAATGTGGCCTCTTAGTTTGGACGAATAGACAAAACATCAGGACTTTCGAGCAGTTCTCGTCCACCACCAGAGAAATCTATTCACCTGTAGTGAATGTTACACATCTACCGAAAGGAGTAAATTATGGGAAAACTAGAGGGTAAGGTCGCAGTCGTCACGGGGGGATCGAGCGGCATGGCACTGGCGAGCGCCAAGCGGTTCGTTGAAGAAGGGGCCTACGTTTTCATCACGGGCCGGAGGCAGGAGACGCTCGATAAGGCCGTCAAGCTGATTGGCCGGAACGTGACCGGCGTGCGCGGTGACGCGGCCAATCTCGACGACCTCGACCACCTGTTCGATACGGTCAAGAGGGAAAAGGGCAAGATCGACGTCCTGTACGCGAGCGCTGGTACTGGCGAAGCGGTCCCACTGGGCGAGATTACCGAGCAGCACTTCGATGCGACCTTCGGCCTGAATGCGCGCGGAACGCTGTTTACGGTTCAGAAAGCGTTGCAGCTATTCAACGATGGTGGATCGATCATCATGACCGGATCCGTTGCTTCGGTGAAAGGTTTTCCTGGTTTCGGCGTGTATGCGGCGAGCAAGGCGGCATTGCGCTCATTCGCACGCACGTGGCTCAACGAACTGAAGGGCAGGAATATCCGGGTGAACGTGCTGAGCCCGGGGCCGATCGCCACACCGATGCAGGAACAAGTCCTCACCAAGGAGGCAAAGGAGATGTTCGAATCCCTGATCCCGCGGGGAACGATGGGTCAACCTGGGGAAATCGCGACGGTCGCGCTGTTTCTCGCTTCAGACGATTCGAGCTTCGTGAATGGCGTGGAGTTGAATGTCGACGGCGGCTTCTCGGCCATCTGAAATCGGCGGATCTCGGTGAGTGCATGATCGCCAATGCACTCACCGAGATCCGATAGGTACCGACAAGTCGGCTCGTAGGAAGTTGATGCTCCAGGAAGGGATGGGCGCCGTTTTCCAACCCTTCCATGCCATGGGTACAAAATGCTAAGTTTCTGACGGATAATCAGTTACAGGCCGCAGAAATCGGCAAAACCGGCCCAATGGGCAGTCTTTGACACAATCCTTCCTGCCTTGTCCATCTCCCAAGCAGCAGAACAGCCGCGATGAGGAGACGTGGAAGGCGAGCAGGAGAAACAGCGACGCGAACAGGCCACCGATAACACGACCGGTTGCGCGTCCTCTCTGCAGTGTCGGCTGCCGTCCCAGTGCGCTTGCTGAAACGCGATCTCTTCTTTGTGTTGGACCGGTTAGTCGGCGTCTTGGATGAGAACCGTATTGAAGCGTTGGCACGGCTGCATGGCATCCCGGCAGAAGCGGGACGAAGGCGGTGTGACCAAGACGTTCATCGCCTTCGCGCGTAGAGCAGACGAGGGTACGCTCTCCCGGATGCTCGCGGAGGCGACCATCGTTCTCGCTGCCTCACGCAACAAATGGAGCCAATGTGCTTCGGGATGCGGCCACCGCCAATGTCGATACCGATGCCATCGTTGCGAAGGTCAAACAAGAGTTCGCAGCCAAAGCCAAGGTAAAGAAGGGAGCCAAGCCCGTACCTAAGGCCAAGAAAGCGGCCTAGCTCCATAAAGCAAGGGGCGGTGAGCCTGTCGCCCTTTCATCTTGTCAGTTCTAAAATCGCGCAGGGAGAACCCGCTTGGGTTTCTCCCTGCACCCTCATCCCGCTGCCGGCCTTCGCTCGCCGGTGCCGCGGAAGAAGTCGGTTCCTCCTCCTGCACCTTCCCCCCTAATAGCTAAACGCGCGCTTTATGGACTAATTCCTCAGAGTCTATCGAGCGCTCAGAGCTGCCCAAACAAACAGCGCGAATGCTCCGAACCCTAAGCAAGTCTGAACCGAATGACGTGTTCCCCATTTTTCTTAACTTTGGAATTGCCTGGACGGGTTCAAGCAGTAAGTTCGGTTCGGCAAGTTGTCGTTGTATAGGCAAGAGCGCAACTACCGTAAATGGCAAGACGGTGAGGAGCAGGATACTTCCCCATGTCCAAGGCGACCCTAGTGCAGCTTTTGAATGAACGAGAGCCGCTGCCGCGGCAATCAATGCGGAAGCTGCATAGCGCGGAGTTGATTTGACACTCTGAGCCCACTGAGCCAACGCAACCTCTGGAGAACAAGCCAAACGGGCCGGATGCTCCACCAAGGTTATATAGGCAGTAGCCCCCAAATATACAGCACTGAAAATGACAGCGGTGACTTCTGGCATGATGGGTATTGGTTCAGAGCAGAACATCGAGTCGGCAGACAGAAGTCTACCGAACGGCTCGCTTAGCTTCGTGTAAAGATTTGTCGATTGAAGAGTTCTTCAAGTCGAAAATAACGCCCGACATTTCTTTACAGAAGCGGCAGCATCGAGGGAGAGGACATCGGTGTCTATCTGAATGGAAGCGGTCACGAGAGTGCTTTTGTGGTAATGCGCTCCAATCCAGTTCAGAGCATTCGATATGAAAAATTATGTATCACGTTAGTTGGAGCCCCTGCCATCTTTTCAACCACAGCATGGTCTCAGGTTGTCGTGCGTGTGGGCCCACCCCGAGTGATCGTTGAAAGATCGATCCCGCGTCCAGGACCACGATATGTTTGGTTACCCGTCTACTACCGCTGGGGTGGGCCGCTATGTTTGGGTTCCATGACGATATGAGCTTCCGCCTCGTTTTGGCGTGGTCTGGATCGCTCCTCGCTGGATTCAACGGGACGGTTCCCGGGTTTTTGTCGCAGGGTTCTGGAGGTAGGTCAGTCCCCGTTGGCAGCATAGACTGCCGCTGGAAGGCGGAGCTGCACCTGAAAACCACAGCCGGGCAAGTTCTGGGCTGCGATCGTTCCACCGTACAACGTCGCGATTCTTTTACTGATGGAGAGTCCCAGGCCTGCGCCACCTTGCTTGTGCGAGTTTTGAGAGGCGATTCGAAAGAAGGGATCGAAGATCTGCTCCAGAGCCTCTTCAGGCACACCGGTGCCTTCATCTGTTGTGGTGATAGCGATCGTCGTACCTTGGAAGTTGGGGACATCTGCAATATTCACTTCCACGACCCCGGTCCCGGGTGTATGTTTTAGCGCGTTGCGCACAACGTTCTCGATACAACTGTGCAGTAAACTCATGTCCCCGGAAATATAACGGTCGAACACGCCTGTCTGAACGACCGTCTTTGTCTCGGCCGCTCCTTCAAACGATGCATCCTTCACAATTCGTTGTACCAATCGGCCGATATGAACTGGTTCGCGCCGCGAGTGTTTATCCGATGCTTCAATCCGAGCAAGCGTCAGCAGATCAGAGATCATCGTCTCCAAGGCCTTGATATCGGACTGCATGCGCGTTGCTGCAGCGAGATCACCACGCTGTACCAACTCCGCCGAGACAGTGAGCCGCGCCAGAGGCGACCGCAGCTCGTGGGAGATATCACGGAGCAATAGCTTTTGTTGTTCAAGTAAAAGCTGGATACGCTCAGCCATACGATCAAAGTCGTGTGCCAGCGAAGCAAGCTCGTCGGTACGACCCGCGAGGGCGGGTGATGCACGTGCCGTGAGATCCCCGCCAGCGATATCCATCGCAGTTTTCTGCAAGCTTCTGATTGGCTTCGTAATGCTTCGAGCAAGGAGACCACAGAGTGCCGCGGAAATGATCAACATAAACACCGTTCGAAACGGGCCCTTTTCTGGGTCAACATAGTTGCCGAACATTTTCACTTGCGGCACTTGGGCAACGAAAAAGTACACGTGATTGCCATGCAGCTGCCTGACTACGCCAAGCCACGGAGAGTCGAATGAGTATTCGGAACGCCCTTCGGATCGAGCTCTGGCTAGTAAATCTTCAGCGCCAGGTGGGATCGAACTCACAGCGGTGTCAGAATCGTCCACGATAAGGACGGCAGATGTGAGCGCATCACTTTGAATGTCTAAGAGATATTCATTGAGGCGTTTCGAGCTTCCCTCTTCGTAGGCGTCGATTGCAGTTTTCGCATAGAGATCGAGCGAGTGCATTAGCCATCGGTGGGCGAGAGGACGTGCATTTGTCGCGGCTGTAATGACAGCTAAACTCAAGAGCACGAGTGCGGACACCAGCCAAAATGTAAGAAACACGCGAAGAAAGAGGCTACGCATGTGCCAATCCTGTGTAGCAGTATCCCAGGTGGCGAATGCTGCGAATCCTCTCCGTATCTCCCACCTGAGCACCTAGCTTTCGGCGCAAACTGCTAATGTGGTTGTCGATCGCCCGGTCTGTGACACCAACGGGTCGACCCAAAACCTGTTCCGTAAGTTCATCGCGAGTGACACACTCCCCGCTACGGCGAACTAAAGTCAACAAGATATCGAACTCTGCCGCGGTGAGAACAATTTCTTCTCCGTTGCGTAGTACCCGTCTCTTCGATACTTCGATCTTCAGGTCTCCCGCCAAAAGGGTGTCCCCCTTTCCCCCAAGACGGCGACGAAGAACAGCACGAATGCGCGCAACAAGTTCTCCAGGGACGAATGGTTTGGGGATGTAGTCATCCGCGCCACTCTCTAAACCTGCAATGCGGTCACCGGCATCCCCTCGTGCAGTAAGCATGATGACAGGGACATCAGAACGATCTCGAATCTTTTTCAGAAGAACGCGTCCATCGCCATCGGGAAGCATTACATCAAGTACCACGAGATCGTAACGCTTCGACTTCAGTTCAGATTTTCCTGTGGCGATATTGTGAGCGGAGGTAATGGCAATTTCATCCATTGCCAGAAGACGCGTGAGCGATTCACAAAGCTCGGTATCGTCCTCTACGAGAAGGATCGAACTGCTCATTGTGCCCATCCGGGTTTCCCCCATCTTTCGTCAAAGCTCTTGTTCTTTGGAGATCGCTCCTGCAACAAAAACGAGTTTATTGCCGAAGGGATCAATGACTGTCAATATCCTGCCCCAATCCGTTGCCTCAATGCCAGGTCTCATATGACGATTTTGTCGATCCGCTAACTCTCGGTGTAGGCAATCAAGATCATCGACCTCGATGAATACTTTTGCACGAAGTACTGGACGAGAGGATTTCATAGCCATAGAACAGGCTCCTGTTCAGTAAAGTGTGCGTGACTCTTGGAACAAATCCAGTATGACTGAGGTTGTTCTACATGAATTAGTTAGGACAAAACTTTACACGGCTTCCTACGCTTTCGCAGCCGTCTTTGGCCTAGATTCAATCAAGGAGGAACTATGAAGTCGAATATCTTATCCGCAGCATGTCTGGCAGTTTTGATCGGCACTAGCACATCATATGCAGTCGGACAGCAGCCAACCCCACCACCCGCGAATCAGCCGATCCCTAGCGAATCCGTTCCAACGACCACCGGAGGTTGGCCAACTCCCGAAGAAGCGGTGACACGGATGAGCAGCAAACTAAACCTTACTGATGATCAAAAAAACAAGATCACTCCGGTCATCGCGGATCGGCAAACCCAGATGAGAGCACTGATGGCCGATACCTCAGGTCGCCGGATGCAGAAGGCGAGAAAAGCAAAATCGATCATGTCCGATAGCGACAAGAAGATTGAGGCGATACTCACGAACGATCAGAAGAAAATCTACGCAGAAATGAAGGAACAAATGAAGGAGCAGTTGCAAGCGCGTAGACAACAAAACGCAGGGGGCAACATGCAGTAGTCGCGGGAGCCTGCTAATTGAGACGGGTGAGCCGCTTCACTGGAACACCGTCGCTCCAGGTTCCCATATCCAGAACGCTTGGGTCCTGAAAGAGGCGGTTCCCCTCGCTTCCGAATGCCGCATCGATGAGCCGATCGAGCAAACGCCACGTTCCCATGTAGTCCAATGCATCAACAACACCGATATCGGACGTGTTTCGACTG